>JAAUXU010113802.1_pt1 | contig 32034 bp, 29 predicted proteins | sample 7278151 | NCBI WGS metagenome assembly JAAUXU01 (sample SAMN14350113, study PRJNA611818) | marine sediment metagenome | isolation source: surface marine sediment (1.8m) | place: French Polynesia: Moorea | collected 2018-08 | reverse complement strand
GGAGTGCGTGGACAGCGTGGAGTGCGTGGACAGCGTGGAGTGCGTGGACAGCGTGGAGTGCGTGGACAGCGTGGAGTGCGTGGACAGCGTGGAGTGCGTGGACAGCGTGGACAGCGTGGAGTGCGCGGACGAGGAGTAAGACCGACAGAAATAACGATTCATCTAATTCTCCCCGAGCAAAGCAGGGTCAGCTAGCATTAAATGTACTTCATGGTGTATGTAGCCTAGGACTACCCAGATTGATCTTGTCAAAGTTATTCCCCGAAATGAGCAAGGAATTTCCTCCTGAAGCCACGGTTCACCCTGCACAGACGACTCACCTGCAAAGCCTCCTCGCTGTATGACTGAGGCCAAAAGCCCGGCGGATCATGTCCTCTTCAGTCATATGTAAGGCATTTCCAACTGCTTTCGGTACTTCCTCGAGTGTTCCAGGCTTATCTTCCGACTTCGCAACTTTCCAACAACTTTCCAACTTGTATCCCTGTGCGAAAGAGTCGTCACAACTCAAGTCAGGCAAGTGTGGACGCCATGCAATGACTGATCAGTGGCCGACCATGTTTCTGGCTGAGAAAGTTCAGTGTCTCACACAGTCGCGCCATCCTGCTGGAGACAATGCTGTCGCCAGCTTGGGCAGGACCTCAGAGCCGCCCACATGACGTCCTTGACCATGATGACGTTGGCTGCACCGTCCTCAGTGATCCTTGTGTTGCGATTTTCTGTAAACCAGAACTCTGGAACGAAGTGGGCGTCAACAATTGCCATCATCGGCTTGAGGCGTTTCACTGTGCCATTTGCAGTAAATTGCTGGACACTCAGACGTCAAGAGAGGTAGATTTTGACGGTTGAGGTCCAGCTTGACCTCATTCGCTCACACAATGAGGTCATCATGTTGGCCAAGAATCCATCCTTTTCTGCTGTCAAATCCATTCACCAACCCAAGGAAAGTGCGTGCAATAAGTACTTGTACTGTCTACACAAACTGCACGTCCAACAGACAGCGTCCAGTTGACCTTGGGAGCTCTCAGCTAAAGCTCTGCCGAATCTAACTGATGCTGCATCTAATGTTCCCAGTGACGATGGTGACGGGTTGAAGACCAACTCGTGCGCCGTCGTAGGGAAGGCGTGGGCTGAGCTCGAGCCCGAAAGCCCGCCGTTTTGGAGCCCATTCCATCCCTACAGCGTCGTCTGTTAAGGCTCCATAGCGTACGTATTTTTGGTTGCTGAAAAAAAAAAAGGGAAAGCACAGAGAAGCGGTGAAATCGTTTTGCACCTATGTCTCGCTCACTTTTGTCCGGCCTTCGGGGCCAAGAAATGTCCGGGCTCATCCATCAAAGAGTCAGCACCAGTCTGGAAGAGCTGAAGATCAGGAAGTTCAATAACGGCGAGTCACGGCTCGAGCTGCCGAAGGAAGCGCTGGTTGGCAAGCAAGTTGGTGTCGTGATGGGTTCTGGAGGCTGCGGAAATGAAAACGACGCCATAATGGAGATACTGCTCACCACTCAAACGGCAAGATTGAACGGCGCCAGGCGCACCGTCCTCGTTGCGCCGCTCTTCTTCTACATCAGGCAAGACAAGCCGGAGGAGATCGAGTCAAGGGTTACACCGATGGCGGCCAAGATTGTGGCAGACCAGTTGAAGGCCGCCGGAGTCGACCACGTCATCACCATGGATCTTCACTCCGCCCAGATGGAATGTTTCTTCTCCATGCCGATCACACACTTGTCTGCCGACAGTGTCAAGAAACAATGGCTGACGAATCAGGATTGGTTTCTTCCGGACAATGTGGTCCTGGTGGCTCCAGATGCTGGGGCAGCGAAGCGTGTGTCTACGCTCGCCTCGGAGGTCGGAGTGGGAGAAGTGATGCTGCACAAGTTTCGCGAGAAGGAAGGAACTCAAAATGAAATCCGTAACGTGGTCCTGATGGGCGACGTGAAACACAAGATTGCTGTGATCGACGACGACATAGCTGACAGCTGCGGCACCGTCGTGGCGGCTGCTGAGAGGCTCAAGGAGGCCGGAGCATTGAGGGTGATCGCCCTCATCACACATGGAGTCTTTTCTGGTGAAGCACTGCAGAACTTCAAAGCGTGCGAGGCCATAGAGCAGGTGGTGGTGACCAACACCATCTGTCAGGAGGAGAACAAAAAGCTCTATGATCGGCTCACGGTGCTGGACACATCGAAGCTGTTCGCGGACGCCTTTTCCAGCGTGTGTGACCTTCAAGGCAACGACCACCTGGAGTGATCTTCAAATCAGGCTTGAACCGTGCATGATCGGCCATGGACTTGATGCCATAGCATGAACAATTGACTGTGCCTAAGAAATTAAAGGTGTGCGATTTTTAATGCAACTTCTACTATTACTCTAGCAACTTTTTGACAACAAGGCTTATCTCGCGCGACGTCGGAGTCAATGAAGAGGGGCGAACTTGGTCCCATCGGCTCCAGATGTTCAAAGCAACGCCAGTGATCTGCAGGTAATTTGCTTGGTACAAGTCCTTGCCAATGCTCATAGAAGAATCTAAAGGATTCGTTCTTCTTTTGTACGAGGCCCGATCGACTTCTTCACTTTTGGTACAAAGCTATGTGCAGTCTGCTAAGCTATGGATTATGCCAGATAAAAAAGGGCCCTATATACCCCATCCTCTCTGTGTCCCTGTCCCTGCCCATTGCACAAACGCACTCCTCTTCCCCCCTCGTGTCTGGGAGGCACGTCTTTATGCTTCACGCTGTAGTTCTTTGAAATCGCAGGACTTTTTTGGGCTCTGATCGCTTTCTTCACTTGACAAAGACCTTTCCAAGCAAAGCCTTCTTTCCATATCCGCATAGGACATCATGCATGTTTCTTTATTATTGCTCCTTCTTGGCACACGTGAGAAAGCAACGGCGAGAGGACGCTCGGCGAGCGGATAAAAGCCAGGGCGGCCTCGCACTCCGGCGGAGAATCCGACGAGCGGTCGGATTGACGGGACCCCGCGAAGAAACAGTTTCTTTAGCTTAGGACGACCACAACCACTGGGCCGAGGCCACCTCCAGACAGCAGGTAACGTTGCTGCACTCACTTTGGGGACCCCGAGACAGCTAGACAGACAGACAGACAGACAAAGAGACGAGCAAAAAAGTATGAACACAAGAATCCGTAAGACTGGCAGAAGGGCAGTAAATAAATAGGCAAAGTTAAAAAACTTGCTGCTCCTCAGGGATCCGGATAAGAGCCAAAAGTTCAGTTTGGGTAACTAATAATAAAAGTGCCTCAGGGCCGTCCCGTGATTCTCCTGGGTGGTTCTCATCCTCAGATGGTGTGTGTGTTTATACGAAAATTCGGCCATTGTTACAGCAAACTCATCGATCAAGGGATTTTTCGTTGAAGGCCGAGTGTCTCTTGCTTCCCACACGCGCGCACCTGTGCGAATCCTGTTCAAACAGCGTCAAATTTTGCTGAGACGCCAGCGGGGGGAACAGCATCAACAACATCATGCATCTTTCCCACGGGGAAAAGCGGACGGGGAATCTTGAGACAGCGGAAAAAAGCTCTTCGCAACATGAGAGAGGAGGGGGAAATTTTTTCTCTACACTAACTATAACGCATGACTCAGATTTATAAGACGAGTAATTAATCGCTCCCGCCGTGCACGAGAGCAAAAACCGCGTCAGATTTATGTGCGCGATCCTCAACTTTGCCACCCACGACCTACTTTTTCTTTCTCTCTCTTGCCTCGTCCTCCCTATGACCACCACCGTCAGCATGACGAATGGCAGCGCTTTGTTGCTGATCGCGGCTTTGGCGGCTTCTGCGGCGGCGGCCGCCGAGATCGGCCGCTCCGTGCGCGCCAGTCCGCTCAGGTGGGGCAAGAGGGCCGACGTCCTCCGATGGGGCAAGAGAGAACCCCTCAGGTGGGGCAAGAGGGCCGACGTCAGCCCCATGGAGAGGATGCTCAGGGAGGCTCCACTCAGGTAAGAACCATGACTGTCACGACTGAGCTACTGTACGCACACATGCATGGTGTTCATATTCACTCATTGTCCGACGTCACTGCCTTCAAGAACGTCTCTCTATCTTGCTTCTGCAATGAGACCAAAAGGCTGTGCCAATCATGTTGCACTCACGCAGGTAGGTTAAGAAAGATTTATCTGATCCCCTCAGCCACTGTGTCTCCCCCCACAGTCTTAGCAATCCCGCTCACTACGGGGGTGGTGGTGGCGAGGAATAATGATAAGGACAAGGAGAAGCGACAACAGCCTCAGCCTCCTGCTACGCTGGCTGGGGCTGATGGCATCTGCACGTACGCGCGCGCACCCACGCACAAACTTGTGCTTCGTGAGCGAGAATCACAAGTTCTGTTCAGGGTTAATCAGGAAAACGTGGAGATAAATAAAAGAAGAGAGTGAATGAGAAAGAAAGGTCACGTAGGGAAAAGTCGTTCGCTCCCTCAAGGCTCAACACTCCATTTGGCGCCGGCTGGCATAAGTTTATATATATATATATATATATATATATATATATATATATACTTTTGTTACTGCTGCACTCAGCAGAGAAACAAGGAAAAGTATTAACGCACTGGCTTGGCTCAGAAAGGGCTCTTTGTCATTGCACCAGCGCGAAAGACGTCCACAGTTGGGGTCACGCACCTGGTGCTGGCCATGGCCCTGTGGCTGGAGATCTGTCATCACACGCACACTGTGCCGTACTTCTTGGGTGGGCACACACGCTGAAACACCATATCAGATGTCGCTTCTGATAATATGGCAACCCTGAAAGGAAAAAAGATTATATAGTAAGTCACAGTCGACGGTTATAACATCAACTCTTCCAAGTGCCGACGTTTTTTTCTTCTGAATATGGCTCCACTTCTATGACTCAGTAGGGAAATATTTTTCACAATGTGTCCCGCATAATTGTTTCAGAGGGGAACATTTGAAACTATGTCCTACTCTTCAGCGTAGCACTCTGTAGTGCTCTGTGTTGGCCTTAACTTTCAGTAAAGCAATCTCAGTAAAAATAAAAGTGCAAGTACATTTTTTTAATATTCAGAACGTTATGAAGTTAACCTACAAGTTACCAGTGCGTATGAGGACTAAATGTCCCTCCTTTGATCTCTGCTGCCCTCAAGCGTCTTGACGTTCTTCACCCTGATGGGCTTGGCATGATAAAGTCTCTCGTGCTGTAGAATAGTTCAAATTCGGGTCATGGAGTCCTGGAATGAGCACTGGTAAAACTGTTCTTTTTCTATACCATTCAGTTTTGGGGTAGAAGTCGTCCAGATTCCTCTGGTGGTCTTGGTGTTCGTGTCCAACCGTGTTGTCCAACCCTGTTGGGTTGGACACGAACAGGGTTGCCAACAGGGTTGGACACGAACAGAAGAACAATGTGTGGAGAACAGGAACAGTGGGTGGGGGCAAGATGAGGTTCATCGTTAAACGATTGTTCCCTGTTGCAGGTGGGGCAAGCGCTCCGACGACGACCCCGAGTTGACGGCGTTCCTGCGGCCGGCTCGCGAGGCCTCCCCGCTCAGGTGGGGGAAGCGGAGCTTCTTCCTGGACGAGGGTGAGGAAGTGAACGCCAAGAGGGCGCCGCTCAGATGGGGAAAGAGAGCGCCGACCAGGTAAAAAGGAACAGCAGTACCTGTCTCCTCCACCTTGCCACATGTTCACACCTGTCTGTACTCATGCGTCAGATTCGGGAGGAAGCGTTCGACGGCGAGCGAGTTTCTTTGGAGGAAAAGGGGCCCCGTGAGGTAGCTCTTACTACACTTGTGTCCCCCTAAGGTCCATTTTTTTGCAGGACTCAGAGGACACTTCTTGTTCTTCCTGTTTGAAGGGGACTATCAGAGTCCCCCCCCCTCCACTTTATTAATGCTCTCCTTGATATAATTCTTGGCACTTGACCGCTTCTACCACAGCAGATATGTCTCTTTACTCTTCTCCTTCTCTCTAATGCATAGCATGATTTTCATAGTTAAAGTACTTAGACAGGAACGAATCAGCATTCATCAGTGTAAGTACTTATGAAAAAATCCTCGAAACAATGCTGAGTAGAGCAAACAGACGTCTTTCTGACCTGGGGAGTTGAGTCAGGCCTACGTTCACAGTGGGCATCACGCCGACTCTTTTTTTCTGGGGCATATTGTTATACGTGAAAAAGGTACTCTGGATGCCAGAAGTTATTCTCCAGTAGTGACACATTCTTGTCTTAAAGTTTAGCATGCCATTCATAGTTGATACGCCAGAGAATTCATCCAACTAGTGACGTTCATCACAACAAGATCCTTCTGATACAATGCCTCAATTTGATATGCAAATACGTAGTCATTCCTGGGCACACTTATTGAGTTGAGACTTTCTGCGTGATTAACGTTGGATTAGAGTCACTCAGACATGATGACAACGGATGCTAAGGTTAACAGTGTCTTATACATTTATAAGCTGGCGTCTGGAAGCAAGACTAGGAATGGTTTTTGCGACGTGCCAATTGCTTTTCATCTCTACTTTTTACATACTACACTTACTTTTAACTAGGAGGGCAATATATCATGTACACTGTACGTGCGTCAACCAAAATGCGAACAGTAATATGTAAGCAGACTCATACCATATCCGTGCGTGCTTGACATTGTATTGTGCAATGTGTGCACACATTGATTCCGCTGCGCGACAGTCCCATCTGAAGAGGTATTGGAGTCTGCTGAAGAGGTATGAAAGCCCCATGCAGAAAATTTTCAGCAATTTCTTTTACTTTAAAGGTCGGTCTCCACTGCCAAAATCCAAAGCGACAATTTTCATTCATTGCCAAATTATGCTATTCAGTAAAGTTTGCTGGGCCAACAAGCTGTATAATTTCTGTAAGGAGTCATGGGCAGCTAGCGAGGCTGCAGCTGCCTTAATTTAACCAGCTGAGGTTTTAAACCTCACCTACTCCATGGCTGAATGAGGTCCTCACGAGCTGTGGAGGTCACATAAAGGCCTCAAGTCTACAGGGTGTTCCAAACGGTTATGCAGACTGTGAACTCTGACGTGTTTGGGGCTAAGAAAAGCTCGACCCTGGTGGAATGGACAAGCTGGAACGTTTTAGTGCTCCACAACATCACTGCACACACTCTTAGTCATATCGCGATATCCGTGATGTGACCGTGTAAAAAAATCTGTGAAAAGTCAGAAGAAGTGCAACCTTTGAAACACTCTGTATATCTTGAAAGACTGGACGCATCATTCCATTTCTCGTCTTTGTATAAATAATTGTTGCGTTCATCGTCATCACGTCCGAGAGTCTCTAACCCGACGTTGATCACACAGAAAGACACAACTCAACTCGAGTGCTCAGAAATCGCCCTGTGGCACATTTGCATATCAATCTGAGACGTCAAGTATCAATATCACTACTAAAGATGTCACCACGTCTTGCCTTGCTTTTAAGATTCGGCAAGAGATCTCCTTCGAGGTTCGGCAAGCGCGAGGACTTCGAGGATGATGACGAAGATATTGACCTCCACGACCTCCTCAACGAGGGTCACGACGGACAAGACTCCCTCGATGCTGGCGATCAGTGAAAAATTACCCTTGTCCCGCTGGAAGTGTAACAGAGAAAAAACACAAAACACGACAAAAAAAAAGCCCGACGAGACTCTTGTAGCAGTGGACGTCCTGGTACACCATGATCTTCTTCCTTCACGTCTCGCCATTATCACCTAGGTTGATGAATATATCCGTTAACTTTGAGGAAAAGATTAGTCATGCACACACGAGCAGTAGATGAAGAAATCTGTCCCGATGAAGAGTGATTAGTAAGTCAAGTAATAGCATAATCACCCTTAATACCTTGAACTGCGTAGCAACAGTTGATTGAAACAGAACATAACTGCCTTGTGTCGACGGATGCTACCGTATGTACTCGTACGTACCCCTTGCGCATGATGGAGCTATGTTTACTGTATTTACGCTACTCTGTTAGGATTAGTAGTGCGCAATTGAGACGACACAAGAGCCTAGCTAGGGTGCGTTTGCACTGGCCAAGTTGGACGACTGCAGATCCGTCGTCACGCACTGTGTATCACAAAAATTGGCTAGTGTAAACGGGGCCCGACGCCACTGGCTGCGCCCAAGAGTCAGCAATTTCGTAACCTTTTGTTTGGGGCACACGTTGCTTGTCGTGGTCGTCATTGGTAAAATGACTCGCTTTTCCGACATGCTCTCATTACCTGTACTTACTCAACCAACTAACTCTGTAGCAGTAATGTGACTCCTCTTTAGGATTCACGCACGCAGCACTGACGTATGTACGATACATACTGTACAGCACTGGACGCTTAAGCGCTTTTTGGAGCTTGAAAAGTCTGAGAATCTTTGGTCATTAGATTCAACCCTCTGTTTGCACTGTGAAGGAGGAAGCGACGACGACAAGAGAAAGCGAGTCTCAGGCTCTTTTTTGGTGTAAGCTGCATACTCATAAATACTCATATATATACTTTGTAAAATAAAAGCCGATGCGAACAAGAACATGAAGGAACACGTGAACAGCTCTGGTCTGTGTCAACTGTGTAGACGACACCGAGGAGAAGTACAACACTCTTCTGTACGGCACGTACAGTTGCAGCCACTTTTAAGGAGGAACTGCAGTGTCGCGCACATAACGCTCAGTTGAAACCAATGTCATGGACAAGTGAACTACCATTCATCAGGCTTAAATAACATTGTATCAGGATTGTCGTTTCTCCTAACCATATGCACACTTTGACCTCGACTGCATGTACATTTTGTTCGAGTAAAGAAAAATGAGGAATGAGTAAAGTGCTGGACGTTGCTCTTGATTTAAACGTAACGTGAGGCTTTGCCGCTGCATGGTTGGTCACATCACCAACTTTGGCCTGACCTCCTCCTGGCTACTGGTCCCCTTATCAACCCCTCTGGACTATTTGCACATCCAGTGCGAAGTTTGGGACTTTTGCATACATGCGGGTTTCTCCCTCCAACTGCTGCTCAGGGTGCTGCCCACATCAATCATCCAAATCTGTGTATCCTTCTACGTCGTACGAGTGAAGGGAGACTTTAATAACGTTCGTCATATGATCTTTCTAACACACTCACACTTCAGTGCATTACAACGCTGGCGTTCACTGCTACAAGCATGACCACAGGATAAAAGTTCTTTCGAGTATTATAACGACTGAGACGCCATAGGAATTATGGCAGAAGTTACATACGTGCTGTAAACATAAAGGCTCTTTCATTCGTGGGTTCTCACGAATGATAGTTAGATATATGAGATAAAAATTTGACGACTTCTGTCCCTCGGGGGCATAAAGTCTTTGGTATCCCGTTTCCTTGTTGCATTACTGTCGTTGACCACCGGAAGTCGTGATCGTGTAGCTTCTCCGCCCGTTGTTCATCACCGGGTGGGCGAAGTCGCCCATTTCTTCGTCCAAGCCACCGGGTCGGGGTGGTAGCGCTCGATCAAACATCTTCTGCACGTACACGACGTTGAGCACTTGCGCCATGGCGCCGAGAATCGCTCCGCCGATGACGTCACCGGGGTGATGTTTGTAGTCGCTGACCCGTGAGATGGATGTGAAGATGGCAAAAGCCACCGCGCAGAGTTGCATCAGTTGCACCAGAAAGTTCTTGCCCGTCACTGGTGGAGAAGAAGAAGTTCTTGTTCAGCAAACATGGAGACACCCAACATCTTTACGACAACTCACCTGGGACCAGGCGGGCCTGCAGGTAGAGGACCAAAAACGCCATCGACGTAGAAGAGAAGCTGGCGTGCCCGGACGGGAAGCTCATGTGGCTGTCTTCAATGCGGTGGAGCAACTCTGCCTGGTCACCGGGAAAGAGGTCACTGTTACCCGGACACGTGTAGTTGGTCACGTACACCGGTTCCTGCTCAGTGCCGCAGTCCAACTCGGAAAAATCCGGATTGCACACGTCAAAGAAATGCGGACGTAGTCGGCCCACGGACACTTTAGACATGTCGGTCAGCACCTGTGAGAAGCCGGCACCCAGCAAAAATCCTGTGTACGCCGAGTACATGGACACCAGATATGTGGGGACGTGAAGCAAGTATCTTCCCAGAGGGATCTCACTCATTCTCTTGTCCTCGCGCAAGCTGACCTCGACGATGACGACGACGACTAACGGCACTAAAAGGCCCACAAGGTACAGAAGAAGCGAGGAAATGGTTGAGGAGTGGTAGGGGTAACTCAAACTCTCGTCGTTGCAGAAAAATCCTCGCTGGTAAGGTTCTACGACCTCATTCAGCACCAGGATCACCGCTCCAATGACCAGGAGAACGACCAAGTTGAGGAGGCCGCGGTAGAACTTGCCGCACGGCATCCTGGGGGCTTTCGGGATCTCCGGATGGTTTTCAGCATCGAAGTTGGTCAAACTGAAAAAAAAAGAAAAAACATACAAGACGTCAAAGGAAGTTGACTCAAAGATAGTGACGGCAAATGTCCGATAAGGTAGCAATGACAGACGCAATGTACAGTACCTGTTCGCGAAGGGCAACATTGCGCCAAAGTGCAAGTTCTAGCGCTACTCACGCGCCGATAACAACAACAATGAACTTGCTCTCGAGTTACATGAACAACATTATGCGTGAAATCAGACGCTTTCTGAAAAAGTTAGCTTATGAAGCTATCGAACGATGTTGCAGTACCTTGGTGAGACAGTCAGAGCAAACACTCCCTACGTAGTCTCCTAGGCGAACAACTATGCTCTTGATACTTTCTTCACAACATCTTGATACTTTCTTCACGCTCATTGTCTGCAGATATACCAAACTTGATAAGGTACTCATGTGGAGGATCTTATGCACAATGAGCGTGACGGGAAATGCGATACCACGCCGTGATAAAGCTCCTACAATCACATTTTGTTCTTGGGGCAGCACACGGAGTACAAGCTGACGAGATACCTGCTGCGATAGATTAAAGCGTGCCTCGTCTTCCAGACGCAGAAGGGTCGCCGACGGTGCGTGTCAAGTCATAGTTCAGTTCGCTTGCTGAACCCAAAGTCACTTCAGAGAACTTTGGAAGTCTTCCTCCTCCTGCTGCTTGTACCACAACTACTTCTTCTGCCACTATTACCTGCGCGCGTCATCTCACGTACATGGCCGAGGCAGGAAATACGCTACTACTGATCTAACTGAAATGCTTCATGTCCCACCTAGCGCCAATTTCGCATATTTGCACCTCGCAATCACTGTTGCAATTTGCTTCACTCGTCCATCGCGCAGCTCTTCCACTAGGCGGAGGGGCAGGTGACAAACTAGCTAGACTTCTTCTGCATCCTTTTTTGCTTCCTCGGCAACGACCACGATGGTGGCAAGTCCAATTTCACGGAGCGATCGTATCTCGTATTCACTGCTTTGAGGCCCGACAAAAGCATTAATGCGGCACGCACCGCGGTGTCCGGAGCACCCTTGTACGTGGCTGTACTCCATGGCGACCGTGCTGACCAGGCAGACAGGCCTTCCGCCCCAAACACCTCCAATTAACGTAAAATGTCTCTTACCATGGTGTCGCGACGCTGTCCTCATCTCGACGGCCGCCCTCTTCGAGTCCTCTACCCTGGAGTGGAGTCACTCGCATAAGGAGGGAGGAGACAAACGGCTTTGTGGCGAGCCACTCGCGGACGCGGAGGAGGGCGCGGAGCAGACGGATTCGCAGGCGTGGTTGTGGATCCCTTTTTTTTCTTGTCTTCTTCAGTCCCCTGACTTTCCGTACTGGCGTCCGTCACACAGCTTATTGTTTACCAACCGTGACCGCGCCGGGGTCTGCCACCCCGCCAAGAGGTCCCCATGGAAGAAGACGCGTCGCGAAGCTCAGCCGCGGGGCAGCAGAGGCTGGAGTTCATGTGACGCGCCCACCACACGACTTCTTTTTCTCCAAAGGTAGCGCGCGCTTTTTCTCTTTTGAAATTCAAATTGCAGCTGGACCTCCCAGGTGGCAACTCTGGAGAGGGCCTTGATTTTGTTCTTTTTGGGAAAGAGTGCGCGCTCAGACAGTGGGCGATGAAGAAGAAGCAGCTGCTCCTCTGCTGCAGACAGACTTCTTCTCCGTGTGTACTGTGTGTGCCACTGTGTAGTGTCCGCTGCCAAATCGAAAGCCATTAGCCACGCTGGGTGCGCTGGCCGGAGCCAGGTTGAAGTCGCGGCGGCTCGAAATACTCTTGGGTCTCGTTGTTCACGCGACGCCGACGGCGGCCGCTTTCGTTGCGACCTCGGCGGCGGCCTCGCGGGGGTCGCCCGCCGGCCGCAGCCGTCATGTTTCGTCGGAAGAAGGTGGGTCAAACCTTCCCTGTGAAGGTGAGCACCATGGACGCTGAACTGGAGTTTAGTCTCAACACCAAAGCGTCCGGTCAGGAGCTCTTCGACCTGGTGACAAGCACCATCGGGCTGCGCGAGACATGGTACTTCGGACTGCAGTTCCAGGACTCGAAGGGCTACCCGGCATGGCTGAAGATGAACCGTCGGGTGCTGAAGCAAGACGTGGACCAGTCGCAGTCCTCTGTCCCTTTTCTCTTTCTGGCCAAGTTCTTTCCGGAAGACGTAAGCGAAGAGCTGGTGCAAGAGATAACCCAGCACCTGTTCTTCCTGCAGGTTAAGCAATCCATTCTTCGCATGGACGTTTACTGTCCGCCAGAGGCATCTGTACTGCTAGCGTCTTACGCCGTACAAGCCAAGTACGGGGACTATGACGAGGCCACGTACCAGCCGGGACTGCTCGCCAATGAGGACCTCCTGCCCCAGAAGGTGATTGATCAGTACAAGATGACACGTGAAATGTGGGAGGAGCGCATCAAAGTGTGGTATGCGGACCACCGCGGAATGTCCAGGGACGAGGCCGAAATGGAGTATCTCAAGATAGCGCAGGACCTCGACATGTACGGAGTCAACTACTTCCAGATCTTCAACAAGAAGCAGAGTGACCTATGGTTGGGAGTGACGAATCTCGGCCTGAGCATCTACGAGGGCGATAACAAGCTATCACCCAAGATCATGTTTCCGTGGTCAGAGATCAGAAACATTAGCTTCGACGACAAAAAGTTCATCATCAAGACTGTGGAGAAGAGCTCTCCGAACTTCATTTTTTACTCCAAGAAGCTAAGGATGAACAAGTTGATTTTGGACTTGTGCACAGGCAATCACATTCTTTTCCTCCGTCGCCGGAAACCAGACCCCATGGACGTCCAGCAGATGAAGGCGCAAGCCAAGGAGGAAAAGAACAGGAGGCAGGTGGAAAGAAGCAAGTTGGCGAGAGAGAGGCAGCTCAGAGAAGAGTTGGAGAGGGAAAAGTTCGCCTTGGAACAGAGACTCATTCAGTACCAGGTGAGACTGTCCACGGACGGGAGGTTCTTTGTTATACGAGTTATTTTGCCGTTGTGTTCTTTTAGGAAGAAGTTCGAACAGCTAAGGAAGCTCTTCAGCGGTCAGAGGAATCAGCCGAATTGCTTGCCGAGAAGTCCATGATCGCCGAGCAGGAGGCGTTGCTGCTGCAGCAGAAAGCCACAGAGGCGGACAACGAACTCCAGCGAATCAAATTGTCAGTCATCAAGAGCGAGGAGGAGAAGCTGATGATGGAAAACAAGGCAAGGGAGGCGGAACACATGGTCAGTCGACTCGTGGAGGAAAGCGAGCGCCGGCGAAGAGAAGCGGACGAACTGAAGCAAGAAGTGGAGCAAGCAAGGTAATGTGTGATGTCAGCACTATCAGTCATTTGCCCTCTGAGAGTCAACATGCATATCTTGCAGGGACGCGGAGCGCCTGGCCAAAGACAAGTTGATGTCGTTCCTCTCTACCTCGATCAGTCCCAACTCCCAGGACGGCGCCTCCTCCTCGTCCCTGGCAGCGGCAGCTGCAGTCCCCGTTGCTGCAATCTCTCAGAATGGCTTCCAACAAGCTGGCGGATTCCAGATGCCTCATCTGGAGCTTGATTTCAGCAATGCGATCCCCCAAAGTGTAACGGCTCCCGATCTGGGGGCAGCAGCCAATCATAACCACCATCTGCCGTCCCCAGTTGCGTCGTCGTCTTCGCAGGCGGCAGTTTTTCTCACAGAGACCAACTTGCAGGACCTTTCGCTCGAGATAGAGAAGGAGAGGCACGAGTACTTGGAAAAGAGTAGGAGTCTCCAGGAACAACTCAGAACTTTGAAGAACGAGATTGAAGAGCTGAAAGTGGACGGCAACGTGTCTCTGATGGACCAGCTACATCGGGAGCAGCTAGAGCAGGGCGACACCAAGTATTCGACCATCCAGAAGGTGAAGCGAGGCTCCATGCAGTCAAGGGTTGCCTTCTTTGAAGAATTGTGATCACGAACTCTTGCTACTACGAGTCCCTCCATGAAGAAATGCTGTGCGACAACTGTCTCGTGCCTTCAACTAATGTAACGTTGCGATCGTGCCAAGATGACTCACTGTTTCAAGTATATCATGTGCAGATATATTACTGCTAGCAAATGTAAGTGACAAGAGATGTTGCGTATGTGGCTCTGCGTGTGTATGTCAAGGGATCGTATGTGCATGCGCAGTATGCGCACGAGTAGGTGCTCAAGCGGCCGGCCGGGCCACCAACAGCTGGACGGAGTCCGTCCGCTCTTGGCCTTCAACGTGCAAAGACTTTCCCACTTGTACAACAAGTGCATCTTCCCCACAATGCAACGTGTCTCGGATCACGTTCGAGCTCAGCGGCTCCGACCGCATTCTCTGAGCTTTGAAGTCTTTAAAAATTCGACTGCAGCTCTGACTTGTCCTGAAAGACGCCTTCGCCACCGACTACGTCCGTGTTCAAAAGGCTTTCGGCGTATTTTTGGTCACAGCGCACCTGCTCACACATTCACGAAGACGCTGGAATCCTGTGTTGAGGCTGATGGTCCTCAGTTTGAGAAACAGAATCGCTATTGCTGTTGTTGACAAACTCGCAATTAACTCATTGCTGAGGTCATTGTGATCAAGCCGTTGCTGAGGAAACAGGTCCAACGCCTTCAAGATTCCTAGATTGGCGCGAGACATGGAAATCAGCTTCCTACGAGCCAAGAGAGCAACTATTTCTGCAGTAGCAGCATGAAATTAGTGTAGTCAGAGAAATGATTCTGTTAGGTTATCAAAATAAACGCTGCCAGAGTGGAAAAAAGGCAATTTTGAGAAGAAAGGTCAAAATTAAATGCAAAAACCGATAAAAATTCGAGCGCTGAACGAACCGGTCACCAGCAGTTCATTTGTAAAATATTGCCATTGAACTCAGTGATAAGTTGAGTAGATGCAGCAAAATACTCTTTGTTCATTGCTATACGTGTGCCTGCACAGCTTTGACTGCCAAGTCAAAGCTGCACTTGTATCACCTTAAGTACAATGCACGCATGCAAGGTCATCCTCACACTGCATTCCTCAGTAATAATATCGATGTTATTACAGTTTTGAACAGCTCTGTATGCGAGTCCACCTTATAGTTTCGTCTAGACATCGAATGAATTTCAGTCTCAAATGCCAACTGATCGTTAGTACCCCAACACCTGGATGGCACCAACACCATCTCTTAGTGAAAAATAATATTTCAGTAAGTACCGTTAAATCACAACTTTTACATACGCCTCCCCAGTACGGACTACGTGATGCACCAACGGTTCTGCCGCGCTCCGGGGAGGACACCGACTACTAAGTCTGAAACACAGTGCTCTAAGTGTCAGTCACAAGTATATTATCTTCAGGTTCAGGCAACGGAAAATAATCCTGAGATACTCGCCAAGGGCTTGGTAAATACTGAAAATTTTACATTTAGTGGTCGGCTCCAAAATATGGTGGAACATGCATAAAAACTCTTGATGTATAATTAGAAAATTGGAAAGAAGGACACGTCACAATAATCTAATTCATGTCCCTGCGTCAGGAAAGGAGTTAACCTATTACTGTCCTATCGGCCAGCCAGGTCATCCATGGCTTTTCTAAACTGACTAAACTGCTTAGGCGTGATGACTCATACATAAGGCGCTCATGCACCCCTTCTTCCAAACCATCCACCATCAGGGGGGTGTCCACGCCAGTAAAACTTCAAGGCGCTGCTTCACTTGTGTGAATCCTTGAAAAATACCAAATCTTGATGGAGTTTTTAGAAATGTTTCTTACAAACTTTGAGTTACATCGTGCAATTTTTCGTACGATTCACGTACGCATGTGTTCAGAACTCGTCCTTCCTCGAGGTCGTACAGGACATGGACCACTGCGCCCCGCGGTCCTGAACGACAACCCCAACAAGTTTCCTCTAGAAAAAATTTGACTTGCTAGAGGAAACCTGGACTTTTTGGTGACTACCTGTTGCCAACATTAAGGTGAGTGCCCTCTACCCGTTATGTGTCTGTGTACATGAGGAGGACCAGCACGGGAGGGAGGGAGGGAGGGGGGGTTCCCTCCCTACTGCAGTCATTCGTGACACTTCTAAACTTACTCTGATTATAGCGAACTGTGTGTTCAACGAATGATAATCGGAATTGCTACAACAATAAGAAACGATTCCTTCTTGCCGACGTTCAGGTACTTCGGATACAGCTCAATAGACGTCGCAGTCTAAATGGCTTCAAGCTACCAGACGAACGAATTTGAACCGACATCAAGGTAGGTTGAGTAAGGTGGAGGCAAAACCTGTGCCTAGGCTTGGAAATAACCCGAGAATCTTTTACGTGTGGAAGAGATCCTTGATGGACCTCTGAATGGTCTCGTCGAAAGACTCGCGAGCTCTTCGTGCTTCAGCCCTGCAAATCTTTGACGGGGTCGCTCCCATAGCGTTTTCTTGCGCGCTCTCGTAGTCTGAATCACCAGGACTTGCTTTCTGCTTGCCAGATCTTTCTCGTTTACACCGCTGTTTCTCCGCGTCAGACCTGTTGTACTCCTGGTTCAGTCCGTTGATTATTATATCTTCGAGAGTCACGTTCATCGCGTCCACTTTCGCGCTGACGCTGGACTGTCTGTCCTGCTTCGGAGCCGCCACTGGCGAGAGATCGCGGCCTCGTACCTCAGCTACAGTGATGTTTTCCACCAAGTGAAACATTTCCTTGCGTTGGCTTTCGCTGGACCTGCGTGAACAGAGGGTATTGGGTCACCTTCCATAAAAAGCACAAGGTGTTCTCCTTACCTCAGGGTAACGCCGTCTTTAGTCCCTTTGGCAGATCCCCAGATGGTATTGATGGGCTTGCAGATCTTTTGCTTGTCAAGACTGACGACTCTCCTGCACGTGTAGCAGTACCAGTCCGGGTCGACAAAATCTTGCAGCCCCCCGCATCGAACGTGAATACCCTTGGAACCGCAGCCTTCGCACGGAAGCACTTCCCACAGGCTGTCCGAGACGTCGTGTTCGCGAGATCCATCCTTTCGTTCCAGCTGGTTGAAGCAGATCTTGGCGGTGCAGCTCAGCCTGAGCGGCAGCGAGTGGTTGACCTCGCCAGGACGTTCCCAGGACGCGGGGCGGTCGGGCAGGCAGATGCCCATGTGGCGCATCTCGAGCACGAAACGGTTTCCATCGTTGCAGTAGGTGCAGCGGAAGTGGTGGCGACCTGCGGAGAGCGCAGTTTTCTGCGCACAATCACGGTGAAGCCACCCACCGCAACAGGGCGTCCAAAGCACGGAGAAACTTGGACGAACGTCCAACGACTTTAGGCACACCCCGCAAGACTTCTCCGACGAGTTATTCTTGTGGCGCCGCTCGCGCTGCCTACCGGATGAGGCCACCTTCTGAGCCGGACGGTGAATGGGGCAGAAGGACTTGAACTGGTCGAAATGCTGCTGCAGGGAACCCTGGCGCATTCCGCAGGGCAGGTGGTAGCTCTTCTTGCACTGCGTCCTGGCGCACCCGACGGTGGCGCCCTTGTGCTTGCAGTAGACGCATTTCAGTCGGCGACCGCGGCGCATCTCCTGCTGGATGTCTTGAGGAAGGAATCCCGCCAGTCCCTCGTCGTCTTCTCCCCGCTGGTGTAGACCCGAGGAGAAGAGGAGACAAAGGTGATGGGCACGAAGTCCTCGAGGGCCAGCCAGTAGCCTCAGGTCGGGCACCAGCTGAAGCGCTCCGGAGCCGCAGAGGCAGCACTTCAAGGAGTCTGGGCCTCCGTCATCGTTGGAGCCGTGGGCGTCGGTCTCCTCGCGGTCGCTGGACGAAGACATCGGCCTTGGGAAAAACAACAAAGGTCGAGAAGCAAGCCAAGTTTAACTGTTCTAGCCAAGCTGACGGTGGCGCTGCCCTGCTGCTTGCTGGCCAAGTGGGCGTTGAAGAGGGTAAGCCCAAGCTCGAGCTGCATCAGGCGGCGGGGTGGGGCTGATGCGACAGCTGAAGGGGTGAGTGACGCTCCTGAAATAAACAAAGGCCTTAAGTAAACCTCTCGTAGTGCCAGAGTACAGTCAAACCCCACAGTTACGAAATATCTTAAACTTATGATAACGTTGTTGCTGACCAAGCTTGTCCTCAAACCTATGATATGTCTATTAGTTGGTGCGTACTGGCTCTGACCTAGCAATACTACAACTTCAAGGTTTCGATTGTGCTGCACAAGCATGTACAATAGACTAGGTCGAAAAGGGGTCAATTTCGGACATTTCACTGGTGGGGTCTGGGGTTCTTTACCTGAGGACAAATGATGAAGATGTAGTCAAATAGATTTTAAAAAGAGTTGGATTCACCTATGCCCATCTTGATTTGAAATTTATGTAATCAACTACTGTAGTAAATTGGCTGTGAAAGTAGATTTCAACTCTGGTGGCTGTCAGAAGCTGCCAAACTGGGTGAAGATCGCACTCCAAAATGCTAATGTGCTCCAGTTTGCTAGAAAAATATTTTTACAGCAGGTCCCGGAAAAAAATTACAACTTTCTTTACAACAATATGCAACTTTGAAAGCATTGAGGCATAGATAAAACTCATTTTTTTTCTTTTTCATTTGATTAAAAAGTCTTCATGTGATATGCAGTTAAAAATTTTGGACATCCCTCAGTATGAGAGCCTCTCGTAGTTTACCTCGCTGACCATGCGTTTGTGTCTTGTCGGTACATGTACAAAGAGCACAAGTCCCTTTTTTCCTCCTCCTCGTCTTTCTCTAGGACCTTTTTGAAGTCCTCGACACCACCACCGGCAGCACCAACCATTGTGTGGCTTCACAATGCTGGTGCAGCCTTTAATGGCCGGCGCTGGTGTGACTTCATCCCTGCAGGTCCCCCCAAGTCTCCTGTGTGACACCGCGACCGCACCAAGATTGGCTGACGTTGCTCTTTTCTTAGTCTACATTACTGGCGTTGAAAAGCAGAAATTCGGTCTTGTTATGTGGTTGATGTGGTCAATCTACAGGTGTATCTGTAGTCCGCTGCACTAGCCAACTAAAAGGTGGCAGGATGCTGAGCCTACGGTGCTATTTTCTCTTAAGTAGACTATGTTACTCTTCACCAGATTAATCACAGTCTTGAACGAGTTACAGTACCCCTACCAAAGTCTCAGATTGCTAATGCAACTTGTTTCCAAAAGTGAAATGCATTACGAAGCATCGATCTGATCTGTTGCGTGCCACATATTCAGGTTCACATCATCTTGGCAACAGGCCTTGTCGGCGTCGCCAATGGCTTGGTTGTCTTTAACTGTTGCCTCATCATCCTCGACGCCCAGATTAATGACAATATCCAGGTTTGTCAACTTTCCGACTCTCTCAAGGCATTCACGTTCACAGTACACCGGGGGTCTACATGTACTCTCAGACTAGGAATCACCACACTTCAACAACCTGCAATGTGTACCGAAAATCCCACTACAGTGTACGATTTGATGCAGACCAACCCGGTAAAAGAAATATACTTGGTAACTTGACTCAAACTATATGGGTAGCGAAAAATCAGCAAGTTTTAGACTTCGTAGCACTACTTACAAACATTAGACTAATTTCACCAACCAGTGTATATTGAACAAGGTTTGAAACACTCACTCATTTTATCACCTACGACCGTTCTTCGATGCAAAGAAACATTCTGTTTGTAATCGTTTTGTCTTACCGTACGATTAATACCTTCAAATGTACTTCTATCGTAGAAAGACAAAGTACACAAGACCCATTGTAGTAGATAGGCTATCAAGGCGGCCCAAGCCAGGTCAGCTGCAAGAAATACACGACAGCAGCTGACAGCGATGTCGTCTGCCCTGTACGTACACTTCTGTGAGCTACATTCTTGCTGCTCAGTTCAGGCAGCAAATCCACAAACACTGGTGCCAGTTTTTTGTGCCAAAAGTATCCGAAAGAACTGAGGAGTGACCTCGACTTCTTCTCGAAAGGGTTAGAGGAGAACTCCGTGACTTCCAAGAGAACTGGGACGACGTTGGCCATATAAAGATGATAATCAAACTGCACCAAATCCTGTTACGTTGGGTACGATGATAACAGTCAGGTTGGTTGTTCTTTAGTAAGTTAGGTTAGCGATGTAAGTAGAACCAAGATGTGATGCTTGAACAAGGAGGCCTCGTTTGAAATGCACGTGCGAACACAGAAAGCGCAGTGGTCACTCAACTTTGCTCTCGTCTGAGCAGTTACAAATGTTTTCTGCTTCATCATAAGCAGTTAGGTAAGTTCGTGGCCGCGTGCACAAGACAGCGTCGCACGAGTCGGAGAAGCTGGACGCCATCTGCGGGAAGAAGTATCTTAATCGGTTGTAAGCCAACAATGCGAACACATAAGTTGCTAGGAGAAGTACACGCACCTTTAGTGTCGCTATAGTAACCTTGACCTTTCGTAACGTCCTTTCTGGACCGGCTGATTGGATTGGGTAGGCCTGCCAGAGTCAGCCGGACTGGGGCTGAGGCCCCCGGCGAGCGCGTACGAAGCCGAGCGCTGAGGCAGAGCACGCTTGTCTCGTCGTCGTCGCTCAGCAGCTCACAGCAGTTGTTGAGACCCGCGGCGTCGACTCGGAGAGAAACTACTACGACGGTCAGATCAGAGAGCAGACAGACGACTGAAGACAAGTGCAAAAGGGGGAACAGGAAAAAAATGATGACGGCGACGACGCCGGCCGCGACATGGACGCCAGGCGTACTTCGTCTCCTCCTCTGATCGGTTCAGTCATAGTAGCTTCGCCTCTCGGACGCTCCACAGGCCTCGGGACGGACGAGGCGGAGGAGACGGTCTTTCTGCAGGGCGACGACAACTTCGCCGTCGCAATCTCGGGACAGCGGCGAGTACGCGACGTTTTTAATTTCTAGTCCACGTTGACATAAGTTCGAATGTATAACACTAATTCAATGCAGATGAGAAGGTCACGCCGCCGGTCACGGACACCTTCGCGAAAATGGTCTTCGGCCAACTTTGCCTTTTGCTGGTGGTGGCCGGTGCTCGCTCCTTGAACGTGTCCCACTCGGTGTGCCAGAAGATCCTGGAGAACTGGACGTGGTTGGCACGTGGAGAAGTCGACCTCAAGAGCTTCACTCTTACAATGGAGCTGGAGTCGCTCGACCGCGACTTGTCCGACGCTGACTGCGACTACGAGGTCATCTGGCTGGAGCTGTGGCGGCCGCCGGCCAAGAACAGTCTGCGGTGGTCGCGCGACGAAATCTATCGCTACGGCCGCTGTGACGACCTCGACAACCTCGTCGGCAACCTCCACGTCGGTAACGTCGTGCACTCTCCAGGAGAGTCCCAAGTGCTATTCAAGCACATCGTGGACACCGATTACGTGCTGAGGCTTTGCCCTTGCCGACGAAGGGGCCAGCGTCATTGCGAATGCGAATTCAAAGAGCATGACTTGAGGAGCTACTGCAGCGATCTCATCCGCGTGCCCGAGAACGTGCCGGCGAAAGTGTTCAGTTGGTGCAAGGCTGGTGACGAAGCAGGGGGCGGAATCGCTCTGCGCAGACCCTACGTGGAGTGCGACGGAGCTCGGGTGAGCGGGGTGATGGTGTCGTGCACACCCGTCCGAGGATACGACAAAGTGTTGGTGCGCCTGCATCCAGCAGAAAACGACAGCATCGAGTACTGCGACCAGCTGAGCAGCGGCCAAGTCGTTCCCGGCGTCGTTCAAGAAATTGGAAATTTGAAAAGACTAAACGATACCCATGGGACCTTTGTGATCTCCTCCGACGAGTTGAGGCCGAGCGCCACCTACTGCATAACGTTGGAGTTGCTCGGCAATCCGTACTGCCAACAGCCCGACGTCGATCTCTCCCCCGCCAAAGACTTGCGCCGCCATGCGCCGTCTGTTTGCTCTGCTCAGATATCCGAGCCTTTGCGCACCAGCGATCACTGCGGCGGCTCAGCCACACCAGTGCTTGCCGCGAGACAAAACAACACTGTCTTCTTGGTACTCTGTTCCTCTGTGCCTGTTGTAGTGTTGGCGGTCGCGGCGGCCTTAATTTACCACTATCTCTGTCGCCGCGGCAGCCGCCGCGGCGGACTTGCCGAACACAAACTTACTAGCATCATCTCCGGCAGAACCGATGATAGCAAAAAAAGTCATTTGGGCTTCAGGGGAAAGAAAGTGTTTCTCTTGCACTTTCCTGACAGTGCCGCTCCTTCGAACGCCAGGTTTTCTCGTCAGCTCGTGTCCCTCGGCCACACCGTGGTGGATCCCGGAGACGAGACCAATGCCGAGGAGATTGCTGCCGAACACGAGGCTTGGGCGGTTAAGCGGTTGGACGAATGCGACAAAGTGATCGTGATTCAGCGGACGGACTCTCCAACGCATAGCGAGAAGCAGCCGCTGATGGCGGACGACGACGGTCTGAACTCCCTGCGCGTGCACGCTCTGCAGCACGCCCGAGCGCACTACGCGCTCAACTACAAGAAACTGTGCGTGCTCTCCTACTCCTTCCAACAGTCCAGCGACTTGTCCGATCTCACTCCCCAGAGGTGCTGGCGGCTGCCAGAGCACCTGGATCAGGTCACTGACTGGGTGGCCGATGGCAGACCAAAGTGTATAAGCGAGGCCGCGAAGAAAGAACTTCAGAATCTTGGTAAGAGGTAGATCAACCAAGGACAAGGCCGGACGGACATTCTGCAGCCTTAAACGTGAAGACTTTCTGATCCTGTGCCAATTTGGTTTGTGTTCCCGGTGTCACTTGTGCAAATTCCTCGGTGCTGTTGAGAATCTCAATGCGGGGGATGTTCCACTTCAAGAGAGAGGAGTGCAACTTGTCTGATCTATTTCAGAAGGAAGCTGGCACTAGGCAACGACAGACCACGAAATGGCTGTTACTCGGTGCTTTCGATGAAGTAAATTGTACTTTATAAAGAATGTCGAAGTTACTATAGCACCTCGTAGGTGTCTGTTGATAGCAGTACTATGTACGTAGTACACGTACTAATTTCTTAAAGTCTTATTGTACACTGTGTCTCTGTGTTGTATTCAATGGTCAGAGGATAAAAAAAACCATTACATGTATGTAACCTCTATTTATGAACCCAGTTTTTACTGTTAGCTGTGATTTCCTATGCGAAAAGTAAATGTGTTAATGGCGATATTGTGAACGATGAATTAATATAGATGAACACTGAAGAGCACATTTCCTAAACAGCTCTCACAGGCACGACGGACGCCAGAGGCCACGTGGAAGAAGAATGGCTCGAGAGAAGGTTGCGTGACAACGATTGTACGCACCGTGAGGACGGCAAATGACGCTAATTTCCGCCCCGCTCCACTTCCGGGTGCCTGCGAATAATTGCTTGTTTTTCGGCAACGAACGACTTTGTATGCTTGATACAGGGTGGCTGGCGAGCCTTGACTCTGAGGCCTCCGGGGGCTGTCGTGGGTGGCGAAATGTGCAGGCGCACCCGCAGCCGGGCACAAATGGGGAGGCCTCATCAGAGGATGAGTCTATGCCAGCGTCCCGAGGTCGGCCTCGATATCAACAGAGCAAGAGGCTGTTTTTCCTACTGTCACTGACTCCTTTGTCAATGTTTTGTAACTTGGTCATGTTTTTTTTTGGTCTGGAGAAACGCCAACCTTGAGCGTCTCCGAGCTTGTTCGACGTGCAAAGACGATGTTTTTGCCAACTGACTCAGCTCGAGCAATTCACCCGGTGTCCATTCAGTCTCAGCCTCTTCCATATCATCTGTGACTGCGGCCTCGCCATCGTGGCCAGGAACTGCCTGGCCCTGACGACGCTTGCGCCGTGGAGAGAGACCTACGGCGTCGAGGATGGCTGCTCCTGCACACACTCGCTCGCGCTCACGCAGTCCATGGAGTAGCTGACTACTCAGTCTGAGTAGGTCTCCTCCTTCTAGGGGGAGGGCCAGGGGTCGTCGGCGCCTTCCCCCAGGTGGACGACGTTCTCGAGATCCCCAAAGCTCGTCCCAGACACTGATTTCTCCGTCACAGAACATCGCACACATAAGGATGGGGCTGTCAAAACAGCACATTTGCAAAAAAAAAGAAGAAGAAGAAGAATGATGATGAAAAAGAGAGAAGAAAGTTTCACGAAAGCGACGAAGCTTCTGCAAACTCTGCTTAAGCCTCTAATGCTAACACGAGATCGACGAAACAATCGACGCAATTCGCCAGTAGCAGCATCACTCATGTGTAACCAAGTCCGAATTTGTTTGTACGTTTATGTGCATCGTATTAAATAAGTCCATAATAGTTAATCACAGTCGATCTCTTTGTAACAGTTATTTGTGAGCTTGTTTGTTCAGTCAGATAAGTCTGTTTTTCCCCACTTGCGGCAAAACAGTTATATTCTCACTCCCATGCTTGAGTGTAGAGGTGGGCTCAAAAAATAGTAGAGGGTGACGCAGGATCGGTTGTGGGTCAATGGAAAAGTGGTTTGAGACGTTGAGGGTTTTTTTGACGCACACTGTAAGTTGACACAACGTGCACAGCGTGTTGAAGACACTATTTTTTTTCTCCCCCTTCAAGGCCTTGGACAAGGTGAGAGCGGGTGAACGGCGCCTCCTCCCTGAAGTCCATGGTGCTGAGGAGCCCAGACGCCCTGGTGCTGGACGCGACTGCCACCGGCACTGGGTGTGTGAGGATGGACAGCCACAGTCATGACAAATCAAATCACTCCCCTGAATCCCTCCTAAGTGCAGAACATGTAGGTCATGCAGAACAATCTCGACGCCCTGTACATGTGCGTCGGTACACACATATAAGAAAGCGTGCGTGTGCTGCTCACCGGTGCTAATTATTTGCCGCCAGGGAGTTTTGCTCCAGTCAATCCATCACCCTGTACGTAGCCCAGCAAATGGTGAGGTCGCAGTGCACGCCATCATTAGTTGTGTGGCAGCGCTTTTTTGGGTGTCGACCCTCATTTTTCGGTCTCCTGAACCACCCTGTTAGGACTACAGTTTGCATATTATGCGGTATAATGTGAGTACAGCACCATTCATAGGAACAACGTCGCTATGTATTATGCATGGTTTTTTTTTCTTTCTCTAACGCCGCAGAATGCTTGGACTCGATTAGTTCAAACGTCCCGACGGGGGAGGGTGCAAAGGACCCATCCCACCCCAGTACGATGTGGGCATAGTGTTGATGTCTCACTCTGACTCTCAGTTGAGCTGGTCGATTGAAGACTCCATCACAGGCGCTCGCCCCGGATGGAGGCCCGGACGGTCTTCGCTGCCGATTCCACCTGTGTCGCCGGGGCCAACGGACTCGTCCGGGTCAATGCCAGTGACCACCTTCTGGTTGCTGGGTACTCGTACGGTGTTTCGGCATGGCTTTGCTTTCCCTGTCAAGTCTACATTTCACCCACCCTGTGGCAGTTTATTGAATACGCCAGCAAGAACTGTACAAACAGTCACATTTGAATATAGATTACTTTATTGAGATGTAAATGGCTCAGTCCGTTGGATACTTTATATGGTTTATATAAAATATGTCTGCTTACGTTGGCAAATGAAATACTGTCCTGATCAGCTAGGGTGATTCTTTCGAGTGGTCGCCCCTCAGTGGGTCACCCTGTATCGACACTTGCCGTTGTCGAGCAGAACTGCAGCCTGACAGACTTGGTGGCCAGACAGACGAGAAGCCGTCAGGGTGCAGAAGAAGATGCTGCTGACCTCGGCCGGCGCCCTGAACCCGTGGAAGTAGTCCCACTCCCTGAGGGAGGTGCAGTCCCCGCCAGCGTCCCTGATGTGACTCACCCTGTAAACGACCGAAAAGGCCCGAGGAAGCAGTTGAAGACGCCAGGAATGGGTTCTTTGACGTCTCCAATAGCTCGGGGGTCTGAAGAAAGATTAGACTTTTTACTGTCTGCTTTTCTCATCATCTCGGATATGAAGTCATAAACGGAAACAAATGCACAAGATCGCATCCACAAAGAGAAAGTCTGCGTGGAATTCCCATTCCCTCATGGAGCCAGAGAGAGAAGGAATGGGAAATGCAATCACAGCTGCAGAAGTTTCATGGAAAACTTGCTGGGAGAACCATTTCCCTCACTTGACTGGCAAAAGAAATGTCGTTTACTCAAGTTTCTTCTTCCAACACAAATTGAACGAGCAATTTCCAGGAAGCTTTGATTTGCTCATAAGCTGTGGAGTAAAGGGTTGAATGTTGAGGTCATCGAGTCCGTTGGGGAGCAACAAATTAAATGCACATGCAAAAGACTTTCTCCTTGATGGAGAGAAAGTCATCATGGAGCAGGACACAAATCACTGAGACAGTCAGAAGGACCCCACTGCGTACAGGGTGAGGCCGCAACGTTCATACGGGGACTGGCTGCACAGCTGTCCACGCCTGACTCACCCTGTGCGCGTGTGCACAGGCAGAGAGGTGCGAAGAGCGGTCGAGGACACTGCTGGACGTGTCCTATGACGAGCGGCGCTGAATAATGAGTGTGCAGCTCCTTAATTTGCGGCCTCATCAGCTCTGTCCGCACCAGCAGCAGCAACAGCAATAGCAGCCGCAACAACGGGGCAGGTACTTAATATGAACTCTGCGAAAGGCGCGCGCGCGCACACACACACACATACACGCATACACACACAAGGTTGTTACATACGTCGAGGCCATGAAATGTGTGTCAGTAGGATCGGGCGGAGGCCGCTCTCTCTCTCTCTCGGCCTCCGGCGGCCTCCGGCGGCCTCTCTGTTTGGGACAAAATTCGCTCTCCTATAGAGCAAAGAAAAGTCTGTGTGGGAAAGCGAAGAAGCCCGACCTTTTTCCATGCAGGAACACCCCCTCCTCCTTCTTCTTCTTCCCCTCCTCCTCCTCCTCCTCCCAGCGGTCGATGGCGCTAGAGAAAGCGGCCGAGGCCGCGGCCGAGGGCGGCGAGAGCGTCGGCGTCGAGCGCGCGGCTGCTGTCAGATCGGACCCTTTTGTCCTTACTAGACTCCACGAAGAAGGACCCCATGCTCTCGGAGGGCGTGCGAGCGCGCTCGTGCATGGCGCGCGCGCGGCCTCGCAGGATGAGGAAGGAAGGAAGCAGTAGTAGAATAGAGCGTCCGGCCTCGAGAAGACCGCAACGTGAGTGAAAAAAAAAATAGGCGAAGAAAGCAAGAAAAAAAAAGAAGTTAAGCCTAATATTTCTACTGCCTGCGAGGAAGGCTTTTCATAACTGTATCTCTCTTTGTATAATAAGGTACAGGGTGTCGCAAGTCGTGATCGATGACCATGAGGAGGACTGAGAAACTCGTGCTGCTCTTGTTTTATTATTGTTTCACCGCAAAAAGTTGCACATGGCCAAAGTAGGGGAGGAAGTGGAAGAGGACAAATTACAGTCATTTCCTACTTTCCGACATCTCTGGCATTAACAGCAGCTCTATGAAAAATCGGACAGAGTTTGACTAAATAAAAAAAAAAGCTGTGCGAGGAGAGAGCGAAACCAAATGGCTCAGGCTACTACAAAATAGAGTGGTTTTTTTTCTTTTTTGAGAGAGAGAGAGAGAGAGATTTTTCGGCAAGTCTAAAAGCTGTCGAGTGGATTCCTTTGAGCTCCCCCAACGGCTTCTGTTCTCATCCCCGACAAAAGGAAGGCAAAAACGTGCATAAAAGGTAAACTCGCGGACATTTTAACCCTTTACCCCCATCTCCCCCTTTTGTTGCAACCCTGGGTAACGTACACCAATATTATTTATGTGCTGCACTCATTTATGTACTAAGTATAGTACCTGGTATTGGCCAGAGTATCGGAAAAGAAAGGAGGCGGCGAGCAAGAAGGGGGTAGGTAGCAGAGAGCCCCCTTGTGTGGAAAAAAAGCCGGGAAACGATCACCGATGACTTTCGACTTACTGAGATTGATGCACGTTGGGTGAGAGTGACCTCGTCAGCCACTCCCCCTCCGCCACTCCCCTCCGGCCCTGACAGGAAGGGGTGTGCGGGGGGAGGGGGCGGGACAGGAAAGCCCGCACACACTTGGCTCTCATTACGGGGAGACCCAAAAAAAGAGTGTGGGCTCGTTTAGATAAGGCCGCAAGATTTACAGGGTGAAGGCTTCTCTATCCACAGTGCGTTAGGTCAACTATTATTTTTTTCAGCCGATTTATTTACTCAGATGTTATCGAACCTGCGTGGCAGCTTTCAATATGAACACAGTGGAAAGTACCTGAAAGTTTGCCTTTTCCCTCCCCCCCCTTTTCTTTTTACTCCGCTTTCACTCAAGCTGCGCTGTCAAGGTGAACAAATTTGGTCGCACGAGTTTGTTTATCCGCGCCCCATCCATTCCCTCTCCCCCCCCCCCTCAGAGGAAATTAAACCCCATTTTGGGGGGATCTTTTTAAATTTTTCAGTTCCCTCCACCACCGATCTGATGCCTGCTCCTCTTCGCTTCATCGTCCTCCGACGTCTCGATGGTTGCTGCTCGCAAGAAGAGGCCGACGGATTCGTCCGCGTCTTCCTCAGATCAGGTATCCCATGTTGCTGACCTTGTGATTGAAAGGCCAGGGTTGCCATCTCTGACATTCCCCATCTCTCTCCAGGGCCCCACTTCGCTGTTCTTGTTCACGACCTCGAGTCCGCCTCGCAGATTGGCGATCTGGTTGATCAACTGGCCCGTGTTCGAGTGGACGATCATCATCACCATCATCCTCAACTGCGCGGTCATGGCGCTGGACAACAAGCTGCCAAACAACGACATGACTCCACTGTCAGCACAAATGGTACAGTACGCCGTGACTCGTGACCCAGTTTGCCGCGCCACACGCACAGCACGGTGTGGAGCGGGAGGTTGCCGTGGTTGGTGGCCACGTGGGCGGCGGCCGATGTCTGCATGTAGGGCCAAGCTGCAGTAGCGTCCTTCTTTCTTTAAGCCCAGCTCAGCAATTTCATCCTTAGTCCTAAAGCCCTTAGTACGAACGAACTGTAGCAATGACCGAGTTGCAATTTCTCAGTATCATTGTTAGGTGACTTTTTAATGTGCAAGCTCTGCTTAGGCCAGGGCTGGCTGACAAATGGCAGCCCTGGTGCGCGGTAATAGCGTCATTGCGACCAAATATGTCACTTCACAGCTAACAAACACACCTACTTAAGTACTTCATTAGTGGAAACCTATGCACAACAGTGGCTGGTTGGCGACCATCGTTTTCATTTGCCTCCCAGAGTTCACTTGTGTGTTCATAGTCAGCCTTTAGAAAGCACTTAGAAAGCTCAATAGCTGTCCAACTTTTCTTCCTGAAAGTATCACGTGCTCATGTCTATGAATATGATCTCCAGCTGGGGAAGCACGCAGTGTGTATGTGCTAGACTAGAACTCATACTAAAGTTGCTCCATGTGGGACAGTTAATGACCACCATCATTTATTCATTCCACCGAAAAGTAGGAGCTTCAACCCTTTTACCCCAGCACTGCTGATGAGTGAACGCTCCTCATTGTCGTTTTGGCGTCACAAAAGGGCCTCCCCCCCATTGAGGCCACAATGGTGGTGTGTTGCACCCGAGGTGTAATTACCAAGCGTAATTACCAGGCGTAATTACCTGCATAATCAAGTATATCACGATCCGCTACGAAGATTGAGCAGGCAATGGTGTGCAGGCAGAGGGGATGACGTCTGCAGAAGAAGCTAATACAGTTTAAGAGAATACCTTGTAAGTCCCTGAAATTTATCAGCGGCCATAAATTCATTGGCAAGAAGACTGGTAATTTGTTCCACTATCTCTCTCTCTCTCTCTTCATGCATTAATGCTACACTGCGGTAATTGTCAGAGTTGTCTTTTCTCAGCATCATCATGCGGCATAATTGCTGCGGGCCTTCGGGCCTGTTTTGCCACAACACATGTTAGGGATGTGGACACAGGACTCGAATCATGACAAACTGAGAGAGATTTGGGGCGGGCTCCAGAGTACAAAAATGGGGCTGCCCAAAACTATCATCAAGTTGGAGTCATTTAAAGGAAAGTTGAACGGACTCATTTGGAGGGGACTGAGTTTTTTTTCTTCTTTCCTTGCTGTCTGGCAAAGTCATGGTTAGTGAGGGAGGAAGGAAAGTTTTTTCCCTCTTTTTCGAGAAATGTCAAGAAACACTAAGAATTGGCGGAACTTTAGTCAAAAAAGTGACGAGACAAGACAAAAATGTGCACTCAAAAGTTCACTTTGACTATGTAAGGCTACTACTGTCAGAGGTCGTGATTATATCAAAAGTAGGCCCAAATTGAGCCTTCTGTCTTATTCATCACAATAAATCGCTGCAGCAAAGTTCTGTCACTTGCATAACTGCTGGAGTGCGCACACACCAAGCACATGTATAATATATATGTTGACAGAACGTAAGTTTAGCGTCTGACCTCATGTTTCGGTGTGCAGGAAAAGCTGGAGCCGGTGTTCATGGTGATCTTCACCATCGAGATGGTGACCAAGATATTGGCCATGGGCTTCATCCTCCACAAAGACAGCTACATGAGGAACCTGTGGAACATCATGGACTTCATCGTCGTCGTATCAGGGTAGGGGAATTATTGCTGCGGATGCTACAAATCGCAGATATTCGCGGGACTTTTAGGAGGGCTGCAAATTCCTGCAGCAGTTTACGTTTTCCCCGGGCCTCCTCTGATTTGAAGCCGCGTCCACACTGGCAAATTTCATTCTCGGCCAACCAAAATATGACACCTTTTTTGCCGCTGTTACCAACAACAACATCTTGTCCAAGTCGTACCCTGGGAGGGTAAAAAAAAAAAAGCTGCAGAGGTAGTGCCAAAAAAAAAAAATGATGTCTCTTGCAGCTTTCTGACCTACTTCACTGCCAACGGCGAGGGCGGCGGCGGCGGCGGGGGCAGCCACGACGGCGGCCTGGCCGCGGACCCTGCCGCGGGCGGCGGCGGCGGCGGCGAGGAGAAGGTGGAAGGCGTGAATCTCAACACTCTGCGAACCTTCAGAGTCCTGCGGCCTTTGAAGCTCGTCTCAGGGGTGCCAAGTAAGCGAAAAAAAAATGAGTAGATGTAATGAGCACACAAACACGCGAGCGCGCGCGCGCACGCACTCACTGCAGCAGTTTTTTTGCACTCTCTGCACGTCCCGACTTAAAAATTCAGATTGCGAGATACACATACGATATGTACTGCATCACTAACTACTGCGCATGAGTGCAGACATTTCTTGTGCCAAAAATTACGCCCTTTTTTCCGCTCAGCACGTCGCAATTTCTTGTATTCCTCCGTGTGGTCCGCGCCCCCGTCCGTCTCCGTCCCCACCTCCGTCTCCCACCCCCATTCAGTCACATCTCTGACCATTTGGAGCGTGTCTCTAGCATGTGTGCGTGCTTTCCGGCAGTATCAGCACAACCCTTCTGCTGGTCTGGACTTCCCATATAAGAGCAGCAGCATTGGAAGACAAAAAAGATTTATGAAGCCTTTGGCGCGCTCTACCTTGGAAGCCCCCTTTCCTAAGGCATCTTCCGTGTCCCAGGAGGAAACAAGCAGGAGCATCCTTCAAAGGCCTCCGACTCGCTGGCCTTGGCGGCCTTCAAGTCTGCGTGGTCGAATCCCACCGCGTCCCTTCTTGTCAAGTGGTAGAAAATAATGCGCATTTCTCCACTTCTTTTTCCGCCAAGTCGCATGACTTCACTGCCGGACAAGAACAACCGTGGGCGTTTGCAGTCCCTCGTGAGGTCGGCCCGGGGGGGGGGGGGGGGGGGGGGGGGGGGGGGGGGGGGGGGGGGGGGGGGGGGGG
>JAAUXU010027558.1_pt1 | contig 32042 bp, 25 predicted proteins | sample 7278151 | NCBI WGS metagenome assembly JAAUXU01 (sample SAMN14350113, study PRJNA611818) | marine sediment metagenome | isolation source: surface marine sediment (1.8m) | place: French Polynesia: Moorea | collected 2018-08 | reverse complement strand
GCCCCGCCCGCGGGGTGCCTGTTTGTGTTCTCTGTGGGGCCCGCGCCCCCCCCCCGGTTTGTGCGGCGCCTCCACCCGCTCGGGGCCCTTTCACCCGCCCGGTGGGGTCCCCCCCCCCCTCCCCCCCCCCGCGCCCCCCCCCCCCGCCGCCCCCCCCCCGGGGGGGGGGGGAAGCCCTCTTACAGCCTCCAGAGGCAACCACTGAATTCATTCATGCAGTGCAGACCGAACGCCAATCTATTATATGGGTCACACAAAGGTAGCATCGGATACGAACTTGAGTAAAAATGAGTAGTAGTTGCTCGAACAAAAAAAAGTAAGGCTTCTTTTCACGCACTGATTGTCACCAGTCCAGCTCGGGCTTCTTATGCTACGAGCGCGTGACACGAGTAACGAACCCAATCAACTCGATGTCGAAAATGCGTGAAGAAAAATGAATGAAAAAAACTAAGATTTTTCCACACACTTTTTTTTTACTTTTTTTACGCATTTTCTGGGGTCAAAAAGTGGGCATGTGAAAGTAAAAAGTTCGGGTTGCAGAGATGGGGGGACGGTTCTTTGGACTTTTTTTCTCCAAATGTTTGTCGTTTCCGAGTAAAATACGTTTGCAGAGAGCTCATTTAGCCACCGGCTACAGTGGCTTAAAAGGATGCTACAGAAGAGATGAGAGGAACTCTGCTAGACATATTTCAACGATGAGAACTAAACATGGGCTATGGTAACAGAGAATCGATAGTGGCTTTTTTTGTCGAAATGACTTCATTCCCATAAATGTCTCGTGGAGACACATGCATGTTGGAGTCTTGCTCTCCAGCGAAGGGGGGGGGGATTTATCCATCTACTTGGGAGGAGGGAGGCATCCTAGAAGAGCTTCTGTCCTGACAGATTGATGACCCAAGAAACTTTGTCCGGTGGAGTAATTGATGAAGACTGCTAATTCCTTTCTACTGTAAAGAATTGTGTCAAGAATACAATTTGGGAAGCGCACAGCTAAGCCATAAATTCAAGAAAAGTGTTCAATCGAGGTTTTTTTTCTACGTAGAACTCTCAAAAGAAGTTGAGAAGCTGCTGGGAGTTGTCAGCTATTAACATGTTTGTGCATCTCTTTTTCTGTTTGAGAGCATGTCTCAGAAGGGGTTTCTTTGGCATTTGAGGGACTGGCAGTGCCGATTTGACGTAAAACCTAATAAATATCTTATGGATTTTTTTTCCAGTCAGTTGGCGTGGCAAAATTACTCTCGTCCAATGAAAGCATCATTTCCCCAGCTAAGAACAGGCTCTCAGAAGCCCAAAGGAGCAGTTTGGCCATCTGGTGTATCCCTAATCTGTGGCTTAACTGAGACATCATGTCCTCACAGAGGAAGTCAGCAAAAACAGATTATTTGTTTGATAAAACATGAGCAGAATTAACTTTTCTCATGAGCAAATTTCACTGATTCTCAAGTCAACCCTGAAACACTTCCTCACAAAGGAATGAGTGGAAAAAAAGTCTCAGGGATCAAGAGAGGATCAGAGTAAAATTTGCAAGTGAAAATAACCGATGACTTTATTTCTTCAGACACGTAGTTTTCCTTCCACATCTCGACTGGGTCAGAGCAGGAATGACCACAGGACTGGAGAAGGAAAAAGAGTGGGAAATGGTAAAAACAGCAAAAAATACTTTTTTTCTTGACTTTTTTTTAGTGTTTTTGGTATATTCTGTTTACTTGGTCAATTTTTTTTTTCTCCCAACACTGAGTGCAACATTGCAAGGCAGTCAGAGCAGACGGCGTCAATCAGTGTTATCCTCCACTTGTTGCCAGAGTGCATTATTAATAGGGAGACCTGTAAAGCGTCTTGATTCAACAAACAAGGATTGCTAAAATCTGAACGCTACGCAGGGTTTCTGGGCAGAAAAAAAGATGTGTACTGTCCCGTTTACGTCGCATAAATGAATGTGTTCGTTGTTCAACCAACGCAGACGCCGATGGGCTCTTAAAATTTTCTGGCACCTCCTACCAGCCTCACGCACAAGAAAAAAAAGTAACGCTTCCGTTATAAACAGGGTTGCCAATCTTGATTCAGTACAATGATTTTCTTTTTGCGTTCTTCCAACTGTTTGTACAAGTACAAGTTTTCTCGACAGCTCACAATGGCAGGGGCAGAAGAAGAATAAATTTGTTTTAGCCAGACTCGAACTTTTTTTTTCACTCTGCTTTGTTATGAAAATTGTTTGATGGCTCTTACAACTTAGTCACAAAATCTGAGGGAAAAGAAAGCATCACGAATTTGCCAAAAGAAGAGGTGCGACTGGGGCTAAGTTATTGTTGGCTTAGGCTTTTCACCACCTTTTTGACAGCTTTTGCGCAGATTTATTGCAAATTGAAATCCATTTTGCGTCCTACGACAGAGAGAGACTTGAAAAATCTTCTCAAATCTGCGTTTGCCGAGGGGCGTTCAGAAAAACGCGGGATCTTCGTCATAAAGCAGTAGACAGAGGGAGAAAGGCTTCAGTGTCATTCTGTCAGAGACTCAGAAGGGGAAGGACCGACTTGACTGACTGACTTTTCCACGAACACCGTGTACAGGGTGTTCACGCACGCTGACTCGCACGCACGCGTACACGCATGTGTCTGCCAAGTACTGATGTGACGCTCGTCCACACATCATGCGGCAAAGCAGGCAGTTTCAGAAGGAGGAAAACTTTTGCTCAAGCATCGTCTTTGTCACACACGGGCGTGTGATACAATACGATCCCGTCACACGCACGCACGCACGCACGCACGTGCATCACCTACGCGACGTATGCACGCGTGTACGGGGTGCACCAGCAGTGGGCGGAGGAGAACTCGAGGATCAGAGAGCAGCTTGCGTAGGATGGACGGACCGTGTACACGCATAACTCAGCTCATTTGAATTTTCGTTTTCACGGAGGAACTTTGTTAATCGGACCGAAATCTGGTGAGTTTTCGCCTCCTCACAAAGTTGAAGGCTGTTTTCCCTCCATCGCAAGCTGTTTGAAGACTTTTTAGCCGTTCAAACCCATACACGAAAACGTTGGTGTTTGACTTCGGTAGGCAGTCATTTTGGCTATTATCAAATGATGCAGGCTATATGTGTGTATCCCTCGTCCACAGGCTGTGATGATCATGTGCGAGGGTTTCCTTGGATCCACCCTGTATATAATACAATAATGTGTCCTAAAGCAATACGTGTAGTACACTACTACAGTATGTGTCAAGGATGACATGATACTTGGGTCACACTGCTGAGGAGTGTGTCAGAGGCGTCACTGCCACACTGCCACTGCCACTGTTGCCTTTATGTCATAACTGTGCACAAGTGTACATGAGTTTAAAGTTTTATATCCACAGCGCACACAAACACCACAGTGAGGCCATTGTGTGGATTATTTGCATTTAAGAGTAAAAAAGCACACAACAATCATCTGTCTGACAAAACAGTCTGTCCATTAATACACATGTGCGTGCGTGCGTGGGCCATGCCAAATAGAAGAAGAGTAATCACAGCTTGACTCGTATCATTTACACCTTTCTCCTGCTTTCTGCTATTTTCTCCTTTCTCCAGGCTGTCCTGTGAATGTGCATTCTATCTTTCACATAGTTTGTCACACCTGAAAACATAAGACAGCAAGACCAGAACTATATACGCTCAAATGGTGATTGTCATCCTTTTCTGGAAAAATGCCTTCAATACACTTATAGTAGTTTTTGTTAACTGACTCCCTCGCTTTGTTGACCCCCTTACCCGTCTGGGAATGGGGAGGGGGGTCACCCGAACAGCAATGTTTTTGGACCCCGCCATCTTTCGGGGAGGGGACACGGGAAGAGAGTCCCCCCCTTCCCCGCAATGACCCTACGTTCGCCTCTCCCCTCCCCCCCCTCCGGCCAAGTTTGGACTCAATCGGTCCTGCGGTCGTCTAAAGAGGAGGCCGTGGAGTACTTGCATATGTAAGCAGACACTTTTCTTCCTTGCTTTGGCCGCACAGAAGAATATTCTAATGGACTTCCTCTGTCTCAGGGTTCAAAGCAGAAGGACTGAGCAAAGAGAACAACAAAGTGCTTCAGTAGAATGGCAGCCATCATGAATGCTCCCTCCTGCTAGAATATAAGTAATCCATAGACTTGTTCTTTTAATCCCCAAAAGCTGAACTTCAGAGAGGAAAATTCCCCATGCTCAGGGAGAAGTAAAGACCACAGGTGGTGCTTGGAGCGATAATTGCTCACCTGAGAATAAATTACACCTGGCGACTAATGGACCCATGTCTGCCTTCCTTTTCTGCGAACTACTGCCATATCTTCACTGTGAGACAAAAATTCTCCTTACAAATGGAAGATTTGCACGTTTTTCCAAGTCACAAAGTGACTTTTTTTCTCACCTTTCCCCCCTTTCAGACTGATCCCCTCCAAATCGAACGCGCCCCCGTCCTTATGAAGGAGAGATTCGACTTTGTGCATGGACAGTTATTATTTCTGTCTCTGCTGACCTTTAGCAGGATAAACCCAGGAGAACTCAGTACGTAACTTCAAAAACAATAGAAGAAGCATTGTTATTCTAATCGCGTGTGCTGTTCTATAAACAAAAACTTTGTACGTGGATAAAACTTCCGAACTTCTACAAAAGCTGAGACAAAGAAGCTTTGTGCATCTCCCCTCTCTATCCCCCTCCTTCCCTCAATCCATCCCCACCACTCCACCAGACTCTTACGACTACGTCCTGGAAAGCTGCTCGAGTGTCCTGCAACACTAACGCACCACTCAAGAATGTGCTTTCCTCATGCCCGTCTGGTCGAGTTTCCTATCAATGCCTCTGGTATTGTGAAGTTTTTCTGACTTCCCATGCCTTGACCACAGCAGTTATCGCACAGAAATTATGATCTCCATTGTGTGCGCCTTAGAAAAGGTGTGGGCAGACTCTTGGTGGCGAGAGAGAGCAAAACAAAAGGAGGCAAATGGGACGTGAGCGAAGATTGACGGTCAAGTTTTGTGCGCTCCGTCGTGGTGTTTAGCCTCGTTTTGGCAGTGTTCCATCACGTAGGCACGGCCACTGTTATAAAGAAGATTGCTTACAAATCAACACAGTTTGTAAGATCAGCACGCTCTGGTGTGCCTTCATTTAAATGTGGACGTGAGAATGCAGAACACGAGTAGCAGGTGGTGACGACGGACTTGCTCTGGATGTGCGGCGGGGGATCGAAAAGCATTTTGCATTTGCTGGAAAAAGTACTGTTGAGGTGGACATAATTCTGGATCCAGATTGCCACAGCTGTCGTCAAAGACCCTGTATGTCTCTCTGGAGAAGTTGCAGAACGTAACACTTAAGGCGAATTATCTCACAAACTGTTGTGATTCGTAAGGAACCTTGCTTACGACAGTACAAGCTCACAACATTTGAGCGCTAATCGTTGCTCGAAGGCGCTTCGTAGCATAATACAGACAAGAGTAATGTTAAGTACGTGTGCGTCTCTTTGCCTTGGAGGCCGGCTCAAACATGACAGTGAAATTGCCACCCTCGTTGATGCCGTGCAGGAATCGATGAAAATGCTTCCATTTATTCACAGAACTTCCCATCAAGTGTGACCCGACCACAATGGCTGGGGCACTCACATTAAGGAAGTCTGATACAGAACTCATAGGAATTTCTGAATGAAGCTGTGTGACAATGGATGAAAGAAAGATTGGTCCTCATCAGCTCATTCTCGCGCAACCTCATTCGGGAATTCCTATGAGTCTGGGAATTCCTTATCACCTGGAAGCCTAGCCATTGAGCATGCCTTTCCCCTGAGTGAATTTCTTGATTGAGAGGACATCAGCAGGTGGAAGTCTCGGTCTGAGAAAAGACGCATGTACGTATGTGCTATACGAGGTGTATATACCTTTTAAGACGAAATAGGACTGTTAAATTCATCAGAGACGAAAAAATATTTGGTTTTGTCATTGTTCCCTTGTCCCCTGTCCCCTGTCCCCCTGAACCCTCATACAATTGTCCGAGGACTTCTGACGAAGTCTTTGACTTGCTCGAGCGGTTGTCCCACTTGCTGAAGGCCTGGAAAAAGTCATCCTAGATGAGGCTGCCCACCACCCAAATTGATCTTGATCCTGTTACCATCTAGGTGGTGACAACCAAGGGTCGTCTACATCCTTTGGGAAGGGCCTACACCATGTACCCGGTCATGACGGTCTTGGCGATGGTGCAGCTATCTGCCTCCATGCTGTTGATGCTGCTCCGGACAACTCCTTAAGGTGGCAGATCTGGACAAGGCAGTGTCCCTCAGGAGTGTCTTTGTTGAGATCAAAGATCTGTTTGGCTATCTTGGGCCCCTTCACCAGGAACACAACCAAGTTGTGACCTTGGCTTGTATCTTGAAATTTGGAGGGGGTTAAGGTCACCAGATCACTTTATGCTGATTTTAAGCTCTCATTAGGGTGACTTAGACTTTTTTTGTAGCATAACAGCAATTGCTCTTATTCAATGGAATAAAAATTATTTTGTTGGCCGAATCTCGAAACTGCCTTTTATAAGGCAGTTTCGAGATTCCAGTCAAGGCGAAGGAGGCCTTTTTGAAAAGCAGATAAGCAATAAGACCACCCTTCTACTGCTGGTACGGAGGGTAGAAGGAATGTATCGATACATTATGCACTGTGCCCTGACCTTTGAAAAAAATTTCCTTAAGACAAAGAGAACCTTTTATTTTTATTTTTTTAGAGGAGAGCGATCGTTAAGGAGGTGATTTCGGGAGGATTGCTGAGCCGCTTTGAAGATCAAATGCTACCTCTTCTTTTATGTGCTGACCCCAACAGAACTCAGACAGAAATCAGTTTCTGAGCCGAGTTATTTTCCGCCCAAAAGAGCTTAACCTTGTCCAGAAAAACACTAAGTGTGCGTAAGCCATTCAACTCTGCGGGAGAAGCGCGGAGGGCCTTCAGTGTCTTATGCCAACAACCATAACCAATAGTATGGAACAATTTCCCCATGTGGCCATGTCAAGAAACAAGTTACCCGAATCATTTGGAGAAAGTACTGGGGCAATCAATGAAAGCACCTCCTGCGGAAAGATTTCCAACCATGGCTCCCCAGGTCATAGCAACAAATCTCTTGAAAGTCACTTTTCTTTCTTCCTTTTTAGACATTCACCCGCGTGCAACTTTCATCCTGATGTAATAAGGATGCAATCACGTTCAATTATCGCAGCCCTGACAGAAAGACGCACTCACTGTTTATTAATGGAGAGGCACTCCACATCATCTATTTGCTGTCTCCCTCTCTCACGCACACACACACGCACGCACACACCCATGCACGCATAAGGATGTCCAACGACTATCATTTATGCTCGCTTTATCGACGTGCAGTAAGTGTGACATGTTGTTACCGGGGTCGCAATCCCAGGGATATCTTTCTTTTTGAAGCGCTATGTTTGAACGTCTGTCACTGGGTTGGCGCTCCAATCGCTGGACCGATCGTCCCTGAATGTGGTCAGTAGACACTACTCTTTCGCGCGCCATGGAATGAGGGAGTTACAGGTCCATTTTGAGGCTATTTGACGCTTAAATCGACGTCCAAAGATTACTTTGCTACATAAGTACAGGTCATACGAAGTACAGAAGAGAAGCAGTGTTGCCACGCTCTGAAATCTTCTACGAACAATTACCCCCATGTCTGTCCCTCTGTGTCTTGTGCAACTTGGCAACACTGAGGAGAAGCGAAAGAGAGTTGTGTCAGGATCATCTAGTTTCAAAAGTGAAAGAAAAACAAATTAAACGAAATGGGTCGGGATGCCAAGCGTGGAGACGACGCGGATGTGAACGGCGTAGGACGTGAGACATACATACATGCAGACAGACAAACAAACAAACATTGCGTCTTGTAGATGTTAGTAGCTGTTAACTGTCTGGGTAAAAACTGGATGATCACAGGTGTAGGGTGACCTTATGATGTAGCAAAAAAGGTAGGCCAAAAAACCCACTCTTTTCTGTGTACTCTGTTCTCTTTGTGCTCTGCTTGAGGACGTCTGGTCACATGGGGGCTCCTTCTGCTCTGTCACTGTGGTTCTGGCCTCTGCCCACTGGTCGGGTCACAGTTTGCCGGACCGGATCCGAGCCCACCCTAGTTCACTGATCAATCTTCTCTCCCTCCCGCTGTCTCCTGCTCCCACCATAGTTAGCTACTGATGCTGCACAACTAGATTCAATGTTGGGAATAGCTAAGTTTGTCTTATGCAGAAAATGCAAGTTCGGCCTCGACCGGCCTTGAAACGGCCTCCAAATGCCCATCTAAGTCCCCCATTCCACGACGCGTGAAAATTATAGCCTGCAGACCAAGTTTTTGGACGATCAGTGCAGCGATTGGAGCGCGCATAACGGGACAGACGGAGTCACTGACGTACACTTGGCCCATACGCTTGAAATGCATAGATATGGCCCGCCAGCGTCGGGTATTTCACCTACTTGTCTCACATGAGGCGTAGGGTAAAAGGATATTATTTAGTCTTCGACACTTATATGCATTTTACAGACAAGCCTTGCTGGACCGAAAAAAAAGAAAGAAAGCGGGAGAGAAATGATTGTGTGTAAGGCGTGTTTCCTTTTTTTACGCGTGCTTAGACATTATTGCACGAGTCTTGGTGCACACGGACAAACATGCACGAGTTGGCTGCGCAATCGTTGCGTCTGTGAAACTAATGGATCAGGCTCTGCTTGCGTGTCAAGTCGTTAATGCCATCCCTCTTGGTCTCAGCCCCATTTCCAGTATTGGGCAGTGACCTCCTACCTCTGACTTCCGACCTCCGACCTCGGACCTCCCCCCCTGCACGCACCCCAAAACACATCCACTTTCATTATTTAGGAGGAAGAAGGATTGTTTCTGTTTATCTCTTTTCCATTTTTATATAACGCGGGGTGACTCTGGAGGACAGAAAGTGAAAACATTTGAAAGAAGGTAGCACTCAACACCTACGGACTTTTCCCCTCCAGTCGTCACCCTGTAGTTTCTCACCTGTTCCGTGTGAGAAATCCTTACCTTCAACATTCATTTGTGGGGAGCCCCAAGGGTGGATAAAAAAGGAGAGAAAAAACCTCAAATAAAAACATCAGACAGGACCTTGGTTGTTGTTTTCCCTTCTGGCAGGGTCTTCTCCTAAAAATCCTACAGTGCAAATAAGATATTGAATACCTTACTGCTCCTCTACCAGACAGACCTCAGAAAGAGGCAGCACTTTGGACTGGTGAAGAAACAGTCAGATCGCCTCATCTTACAAACACGAAACTTTCTGTTTTGGCTCATACTGCATATGCCTCGCATAATGAAAAGATCTAAAAAGCTGCCTTCCCTCAACTTTTTGCTAAACAAACGGTATCTCATATTCCTGCCTAGAATTTTCTGTTAAGTCACTGGTGCATAAATAACCGAACCGTGAACGTCGATTATTTTTTGCCTCATGAATGTTAAAATAGAGTTAGGCTATGGAACGCCGAAGAATTCTCACATTTATATAGGCGATGAAAAGGGGGAAGAAATGTTCCATTCTGTGACGCCCCGTAGCCCCTAGTCGGAGTTTGCTTCGTGTCACCCTGTATTCGCTAGTTTTACAGCTCCTTTTCGTTTTTTATTTCAATAATTCCCCCTCTTTGGGATCATGATCTCTATTTTTGCGAGGCCCTAAAAGTCATGACGACACTTTTCACTCAGTCTCCGCCAGACAGGACCACGAAGACGTTACTATCAATGTAGACGGTACTAGACGCTTATGGGGTGAAATATACGGTATTGTCCGGGGACGGATTATACAGGGCGGCCAGCAAAGCGTTGACAGGGAGCTTCCAATGAATTTAGCAGCAACGAAGACCTGTACACTGACGAGAAAAAAAAACTCCTGCTCAGACAATACCGAGAAGTAGCACAAATCGCATAGCATGGACGTCACTATTGCTCCTGTGCTCTTCCTGGCCGTCACAGATGTCTCGAAGCTCTCCAGACAGACATTTGTTCTGAATACATTATGAACGCTTAATTCGAACAAAGAAGAAGAGAGACAGAGAAAGAATTGAGCTAAAATGAGCTGGCGTCTCGATAATGTGTCCCATACCAAACAGCATGTGCTGTCAATGTCGTGCTGTGTCTGTGCAGACAAACTGTTCCAGGCCAGTCGTGTCTGGTGGAGTTTCTGCTTGCTGCACCCAGAGTGAAAGTGCTCATGGAAAGAGGAGAGAGAGGAATAGCCATCCTTCCTCCCCCCCCCCCTCCAAGCAACCCATTTTACCCCATTTATTCCTTCTCGTCTTTCAGTCTAACATTGCAGACATGCTCGTTCTCCCTGTCTTGATGTCTCACACGTCAATTTCTCACTCACCAATTCTGGGAACGAACGATGCTCTTATGCTTTTGTCCCTCTAACACTGACATTTCTTCGTCTTTTTCTTCTCCGTCCAATTTCATCTCCATCATCTTTTTGCCTCCTGATCAGGTCGAAGAATTTTACCCCATTTTGGGGCGGGCGGAGCTCTCAAACCGAGAAGTTCCACCAAGAAGGAATGCGTACTATGGTCTGTGACATCCCCCAAGTTCTGAATTATATAACCCTTCGATGTCCAACTTTGTCAAATCTTCACATGAATTCTGGCCAAAGAGGTTCTCACTGACAGACCAGAAACACCTCCAAAGTGAACTGAAGGACCCCCTTTTCCTGTAAAAAATGGCACGGAGAAAGATACTTATAAAAATGTACCCTTCCCATCCCCCAGCTTCATCGCCAGTGTCATTTTTCTTGGCTTCGGAGGCAATTTTGACCACTTTCCAAGCACTACTCAGAAATCCACTTTCAGTCAATATCTCAGCCATTTGCTCGCTTTTGCGTAAAAACCTCAGCTGTTCGTTTGCTTTCACATAAAGAAATCTCAGCCATTTGTCTGCCTCTGCGCAAAAGAAGATATCTCCGGAATGGCGCTTGCCAATTTTTTTTCATTGGCTAAAAGTTCTCTTGAAACATGTTTGATGAGAAGAGAAGACAACAGCAATGGTGTCTGGGACCGTGGATAGGAAAGTTAAAAAATATATTAAGGTTATCTTACTGCGCAGTTGAAGGTCCAGTTACGCACGACTCGAACGGGGGAGCCCCAAAGACGGTGGCTGCTCCGACACCCAACACTTCGTCGCACACACATCAGTCCTGATCACCCCCAACCCCTTCTGAGACTCGTGACAGTCGACGCAGCTAAGATTGTACGTTCAATCGGACGTGTGCAATAAGTAGACAGTCACCTTGGAGACAATGTACGTCTCCAAGACGTTGTCAGTCTTCAACGAAACTCAGGGGGGCGATAGCCAAGTCAGAGGCTTCAGTGACTACATTGCCAGACCTAGTGAAGCTGTTGATGACAGCTATTCCGCCAGACATGAACTGACAAAAATGTGTGTAACTTTACAAGCACATTCACGGAACAATGACTCAGGTGTCCTTCGATATGACCAAGTTTTTTACCACTCAACGCAGAATACCTTTTTTGGAATGGGCTTTCTCTCGGTGCTTTTTAGCCCGTCCACAGGGTTTGACATCATCGCAGAGAGGCACCAACAAGCTCACTGTTGTTTTGGATTGGTCGATCTTTTTCATATCCGTTGTTATCTTTGCTCACACAAGCTCAGCTGATTCCCTCATCGCTTTTTTCTCTCTCTTTTAAAGACGACTGACTGTCTGGCCACCCTGTATAACCTGTCTGTCACCCAGTTACCCGTAGACGAGGGAAGAAAAGCTACTTGGATGGCGGCCAAGAACAATGGCCTCTGCCACGGCAAGGTCCTCTTCAACACAACCAGGTCAAGCACGTCTACCTAGCACAGCACACAACATACGTCATCAATCATACTGGAGGACTGTTGCATGAGCCAGTCTCGCTGGAAATTGCGTGACTTTTCTTGTCATACACAGTGGCGGCGTTGGGGTTTCTTCTTCCACGCACAACTGCATGCAGCCAACATGCAGAATAAGTATAAAGAGGGTAGACAAATGACATCCAGATCGCCGAGCAGCGTCTGCGTCCCCCTCAACTGTGACTTCTTTAAATGCTTGTTTGTCGACAGGCCTTCCATTGTGCATTGTGACGGTCACGCAGTGGAGTAAACTTGTGGGCGCACACTTATATACATATATGCATAACCCACTTTTCTTTAGGGGGCCTTAAAGTTAACAATGTTTGGGTCCTGTGAGACGTTCCTGCTGCCTGAACTCTTCCTCCAGCGTTGAGTCAAGACCTGAGGAGGGACAAGGGTTTTTTTTATTTATTTATTTTTCAAAAAACGCACTCTCCGTCACGTTCGAGAAAAGACTATCGAAAAGTCAAACAAAGCTTCCGGAGCTTTTGGGGGCTGGCCCAATAAACCTCAATTTGAAGTTTTATATGCTGAAGACGACCTTTCGAGCAGAACAGCGGTAAAGAACTTTTATTAAAGCATAAAAAGGTATTTGACTGGGATTCCATTTAGCATGCAGCCCCTTGTAAATGTAAATGTTGAGGGTGCATTTTCCACCATTGCCCAAGAAGCAAATCACCTCGCTGGAGCCAACTTACGTCTCTCGCAGAAGCTACTGTATGGACACCAGTGCAAAGAGTAGAATAAAAGGTCTTGACGAGACTTGTGGTGCTTGTTGCCGATGATGCAGTGTTTCCTCTAGCATGAACAACTCTCACGTAGAAGCAACCCTTGCATCCTGCAAATTGTACACTGCAGTGATATTGTCGGTCCGCACTGCACGAATGTCAGGAGACGTTGTCAGGGCACTGTTGTGAGGAGGAGTGTAGCAATTTAAAGTTAGAACCTTTCACTATCGCTGGACACCGTTGCTGTTACTTTGGTCTGATTTCTATACTGTGTGTACAATTCCATGTGGAACCCCTAGTAATTTGTCAGGTTATTGGTTTTTTTAAAAAAAAAATCGAGGAGAAGTGGCCGAATTTTGTCGGCTTTTGTCTTTTAAACTTATCGATGAAGTCTGATGTGAGAAGAAAAACTTTTTACAAATCATACTGCAATGTGGCTCTTTGTTGACTTGCGTCCTTCTTTATGAGAAAAAATGATGATGTCATTTCTTTTTATCTTCCTTTTCCCCATCCATTTTTGACCCAATGGTGGCGTAAGGAAGAAAAAGTGACTGAGCCACCACAAGCTGGAGAGAATGGCGAAGTGGACCGCGAGACAGACAGTACTTAAGTTGTCAATGCAGCCATAATATGTATCTTAGTAGACTTTGACACGTCCAATAACGCCACACACGTATACACAGGCTTGTTAGAGCTATGTTGCAGTGAAGAGCTATGTTGTGTGTGTGTGTGTGTGCGTGCGTGCGTGCGTGCGTGCGTGCGTGCGTGCGGGGAAAGAGAAAGTTTTGCTGGTTTTTTTTGGTTGCCCATACAATAGATCACAGAAAAGAGACGACAGCAGTTATCGCGGAACCAGCACAAATGTGAACTTCCTGATTGGTTTCCAAGTTGAATTTTTGAGCTTCTTTGCAGAAAAAGAAGTCAGGTGGAAAGAGAAGAAGATCCTTCCATGATGATCAAGCACTCGTTTTGTGCTGCCTCCGTCTGGTAGAGAAACTCGAGGGGGTTTTGAATGGATGGACGAAGATACGCCACTTCTGGAGTCTACCTTTTCTGTGGAAGGGGGAGGGGAAAATGGCCCCAATCTGTGAACGAAAGTTGGCCGAGAAGGCTTTGAAGGTCCGGGCTTCACTGGGGGAAGTTCCGCCGCGTCAAAGTGGCCCAGTGTAAGGGCTCCTCAAGGTTTTTGGTGTTGAAACCAATTTCACACCCAAGACACTGGGGCACTTCATGCTACACCTCTTCTTGTCATCACTGGAAAAAGCCACAAGAGAAGTTTCCTTTTTGGTCTCGGCCTCTCTGAATGTGAATGTGTAGGTGAGACGCAAGGAGGGAGGGATGCAGGCAGAGCCCTCTATGGATGCCTTCTTGGCACATTTTGTAGTATTTGAACAAAAAACTTTATCACCTAGAACCCAACGGCAACCCGGCCACACACGCACAGTAAAAATTTATGGTGTTCGGGTCTCTAATGGGTCGTTTTCTTACACTATTCGTATAACAACTTAGATACGGCTGGGGGGGGGGGGAGCGGGGTTGGATAAAAGCACCCTTTGCAGTTTCTTCTGTTTCGCACTTGTAGGAGCTCAATCCTTAATTTTTTCCTCATATTTTCTGGCAAGTGTGGCGAAAAAAATCGTCTGCGCCAAATCTCACTCTCGGAGGCTATCCTATGGGGTGCACCTGTGTGCGTGTCAGCTGGCTTTGATTAAAGGGCTGTTTGTTCATCCTGGTGCAGCCACGTAATTGATATTAAGGACCACTCATAGCGGAAGGTGAAAAGGGCCTTGAGTTGGGTACGTGAAAAGAAGGAAATGTGAGAAACCAAGAACCATGAGAAAAAAAAGGAGAAAGGAGACCCTCTTCTGGCCCTAATTTAAAGGAATGCCATTGTGCGTTATCTTCTACACAATGAAATCTTGCAATCTCAGCTGCGACAGCGCACACGCACGCACAAACACTCTAAGCATATATCTGAGTCGTGAATAACGCGATCTCATTAGCATCAAAATGAACCTCTGTTCAGCATTGCTTAGGACGCCCTGCAAGTGAGCAGCAGATTGAATCTATCTTATGCGAAAAGCCGTGTTAGTCTATAGTGCTTGAAAAAAAGTTTTGTCGTTGCTCGAGAGGCAAGGGTAGCAGCCAAAGGCACACAGCAGCGAGAATCGAACCAGTGGGTTTGCATACTTTGGCGGAGATTTCATCATTTTTTGACGCGTGCAGCAGGTGACAAATTTCAGGTAGTTCCCAAAGTCAACAGAAATACGCGTATGTGGCGAGTACGCGAGAATTAGCTTCCTGTCGACACCCACTACTTCAACTGCCCCTGGCATTGACCAAATGTGTGCTAATGCGCCAAGACCAACTTGAACGGCAAGCAGAGACTTTATCCGTCGGAAGTTGCACTTTCAAAACACAACTTTATGTGTCGCATTGTTGAGCTGATCTGAGGAGTTTTGCCAGCTTCGTTTTCCAGCCAGTACAGGCTCGTTGAAAAGTCGTGGAAGACAGAATCAGTATGCAGAGGAAAATACCAAGCACACTTGCAGGAAGCTGGGAAGTAATTTACGTGAAAAAAGCCTTAGTTAAAAGACTTTTTTCTATCACTGTGCAATTACTCAGCTTTGCAACCTCCCACACCAGGCCTGGACAGAGTCTACTAGAGTTATGAGAAGAGGCACAATAGCTCTGCAGACAGCAAGAGCGAGCACTTGGAACAGCCCCTGCACTAGTCATTCCGACAATTTATGTGCTGTTCCTCAGGGAACACTGGGACACACCTATGACCATGCCCCGAATGGACCTTTTCCCCTTCACCGTCTTAACATTCTCATCTGTGATGACCATTACCTTCCGGCCCGGGCCCTTTGCTAATCCTGCCAACCTGAGTGTTGCCCTTTTCTCTAGGGCGCAGACTAACTTCAAGACATTTCTGCAATCTCTCTCACTGATGTGACTTCCACCATGCGACTCCTGATCGTCGTTGAGTCTTGGTCCCGCGGCGATGGAGGAGGGGTGGCGAAAGAGGAACTTTGAAAGTGAGAGTGTTGACCAGAAGTAGCTTTCACTGGAACATTCATTGAAGCATCGAAGTGTGTCAAGAACCATAAAAATGCGAACAAAAGATTCAACCATCTTCTGCAAAATCAGAGTTTCAGAGGCAGATGTTAAGGATGGGGTATCATAACTGATGATCCAGCAGATAGGGAGGGGACGTAAGTAAAGGCTGGAGGAGATGACAATGTTGCAGAACTAGAACGCAGTAAACAATTCAGTGCTCTTTCGCTCTCCGTATCGGAATGCTGGAGCAACTGCTCTTGCCATCAATGTTGCTGTTTCTGTCGCAATCGTAATTACACGGTGATAAATGAGTTATTACCCAAGGCTATTATTAAGGTGACGATTTACTTCACTAATCTCGTAAGCCTAACATATGAACAGGTACATTACTTTTCACATTAATACTATCTGAAATACACAGCCCGCCCGGGGTCATACAGAAGAAACATGGTAAATACAAGGGTATTTCGGGAAAGACCCGGATGGTTCATAGCAGACTCATACTTTTAACCAATAAACTAGTTTTCTTTTTGTTTTCAATGTAGTCCCCGCTAACCACACTGCACTTTCAAAGTCTCTTGAACCACCTTTCATTCACATCTGCTCGGCCACTTCTGTAGAGCGCCCTTAGGCACCCCTTCCCTGCTGCCTCTGGCTCCTGCTGTGTATTGACTGAATGACAATTGACAATCCTCCGGCCATGGTCTTCATCGCAGGAAACATCCAAAGTCTGCAGGTGCCAAATCTGGCGAGTATGGTGCATGCTATATGAGTTTAATTTTTATTCATAAACTCCAAGGTGGGTCGAGAGACATAGTGGATGGGTATTGCCTTGGTGCAGCAGCCAGTTTCCAACCACCTCTGACTGCTTCCTTCTCTGATGCTGTAGAAATGTGGTGAGAATCTGCTGGTAGACGAAGCTGTTGATGGTCCTCTCAGCAAACGTGCAGTAGACTTTCCCCCTGGCATAAAAAAGATGACAAGCATGAACTTCTTGGCACTTGCTAGGACCGTCGTTTTCTCAAGGGGAAGAGTGCCTTTTGAGAGCCATTGTTTTGATTGCTGTTTTGCTGTTTTGTGTTCGGGGTAGAATAGTGGCCCCAGACTCATCCATGGTCACAATACTGTCCCATAATGTCTGGCCATCCTTCTCATGCCTTGAGATGAAGTGCCTCGCCATCTCAACGTATTTTTGCTTGTGATCCTCAAAGAGATGGTGAGGCACCCATCTGGCAGCATGTTTGCTTAGCTTTAGATTTTCAGACATGATTGCATGAACAGTGGCCAAGCCAAGATTCAGTTTCGCAGCAATGTCTTTGATCTGCACTTGTCTGTCCTCCTGCACTGTTGTTCTGACTCTCCCTATCACCTCTGGAGTGCGGGCAGTGGCATGATTCCCATGCAGACCTTTTTGCAACCTGACAGTGTTTCTACCCTCCTTAATTGCTTGGAGGAGTAGGCTGATGCCTTGAACATGGCTTGGTCACCATAGGCCACCACGAGAACTCGGAAAGCCTCAGTGCATGACTTCTTTCCCATAGGATGGCTCTTCAAAAGCACCTGATGGGCCTCATGATTCCCATCACTGCTTGCCATTTTGCACGATGTTGTAGGGGTATTGTTGACAGCTACACAAATCACCACTGTAGCTGGTAAATGGTGGATGTTGTGAAGGGGCTCCTGAAGTCCAAAATGATGGCAAATTGCTTGACTTCTAACACTGAATCTTAGGTGTAATCTTAGGTGTTTGCAAGTCAAACAAATCAAAGTTGTGACCCATTTGCTGGTCTTTCCCGAATCACCCGTGTATACCGTAAATATCAAAGTGGCACCATTATCCATGATACCAAATATCACAAGTCACAGACAACGAATCCGCCGCACATTACTTGCGCGCCCGAGACGGAGAAAGGCACACGCACACATTAATGCCTGTCCCCAATAGTAAAGCTTTGCTGTTTCATCAGATTGGGCTAATGACCATTGTGCCACAAGTAGCTGGTGAGTGAGCTTGGCTCTGGGGTAGAGGGAGACTATGACAATCAATAAATTCCTTCTCTGTCTGTTTCTTCATGCTTCAGGCATCCTCTTGTTAGTGATTTGATGAGTTTCTCAGGGGGAGATACTTAAACTGGGCAACTGATATCGTGGTTCGACTCACTGAGGCTCAGCCACACTTAAACGAACCACTGCGATTGCACTCTTCTTGTCCCCATGGTGCACATTCCTCACTTAATAGGCCCATCCGATTAATTGAGGCGGAACTGTGAGATCCCTGTGCTTAGGTTTTTAGTGGCATTAAAATCTCTAAAATAAGTGCAGTGGCCTCCGGCTGTAGTCATCACTAACGTTTTGGTGAAAGAAACCAATGCCTGTATCCTTATAACTGATACAAGTGAAAACGAATGACTTTTACTACAGTGAAACCCGGTTACAGCGACATCCGAATATAGTGACATCCTGACTATCTCAGCCTCAACATGTGCCCTCAACGTAATCTTTTGACCTTAACGTGTGACCTCAATTGACTCCCTACGCCAAACTTGAGCTCCTATAAGCTTCCCTGGGAAAAGAAGACCGCTCCATTTTGAAATTGGCCCAGTGAATCAACATACTGGGGGTCTACGTCAAATTGTACACGATAGTGGTATTTTCGGTCGCCACTGCACAGTTTTCAGGATGATCTTAAGTGTTGCGATCTACAGTTAAAACCTATAAATGTCAATCAATACCTCCGTTTGTTCACCAATTCATTAATCGCCATTCAGCATCAACTTTGTTTGATTTCCTGATCTGAGTGAACAATTCGATGTGGATCCCCCAGGTGTTCAGGGACAGCGTCGCAGTTCCGTGTCTCACCCAAAAGATTAAAAAAAATTAGTGTGAATCCCCTGGGATGGGGACATAAAAACTTGGATCCCCTAGGGGATGCACCATGATACCTTGCCATGAAATTTTAGGCCAATCTGTCCAGTTGTCCGGCCAATTTCTGTCCTAGACATACAGTGGTCCCCGCTTATTCCGACAACGAATATCATAACATTCGCCCTATACCGACAATTTTCCCTGGTCCCAATCAGATGCTTTGGACTAACAGTTGCATTTAGGAGGAAGTGAAAAAGGAACTTTTTTCTACCCCTTTCCCAGACATTGGACATCAAGCAAAATATTGCCTAAGCTGACAATTTCTCCATCATTGTTAGTGCTTCAAGACTGCATTGTCAAGACAAACAGCGGATCACCCATTACTTCAGCAGTGCTACTCATAATTCTTCAGGCGTGCTGACAATTTATCCTGGACCTCAGGCCAACGGTACAACTAGGGGTCATTGTACACAGATACAGACATTCGTATTTAGACATGCAAATGGACTACCCAGCCACTACCCCTGTGCCTAATGAAAAGAAAAGAATTCTTGCGCCAAATGGCTATGCAGAACCTCATCCTAAGTCTGGAGCATACGGTGCTCCCTAAGCAATGTGGCTAGTGTAAAATGGACTCTCCATGCCGCACTGATAGTTGTTGAGATGGAACCTTTACATGGAATCAGTCACCCAGACAGTGCTTGACAAGACACAGCATCATGAGCATCTTCGCGACTCCTCATTTTGTTGCTACAGCACTCAAAGTGCAGCTACCCCTGGAATGCGCCAAGTTGAAATGCATCACTTTCCCCCCTTTTCAGTGGGTTGTTCTTGATGAAAGTGGTTGAAACTGTCTGGGTGTGCTGCCATGCACCCTCTGGTGCTCCATGCTAGCGATGGCATCCTCCAGACCATCCTCGGACATGCTCAATGCCAAAAACCTCATGTTTGCCACAAAAGGATCATCCGTCATTTGGCCAAATGACGACCAAAGGTGTACAATAAGCGGTTGCGGCAGTAGAAGGGGCGTACTCTGTCCACCTATGTTGCCCGTCCCTCTTGCTGTTGTTGCTGATTATCCCTGAAATGCAGCCCTGGAGGGTGTGTGAAAGCACTCAAAGAAAGTTTCTTTTTTGTGCTGTGCCAGAAATTTTTAACAAGAAAAAGTGGTCAAAAACATCAAAAATAAACATTATCTGGCACAGCACCCTCTTGAATTAAGGACACTTTAAGCGCTCTAGTGTCACAATAAGCACTTAAAACTTGATGAACTCTTCGGGGCCTTTTCTCTGACCATCTCCATTGCACACTTGACGAGGAATTTGACTCTAAAACATTGCCACTCAGAATATGATAGCACTTTCCTCCCTAGCAACGTTCATTTATGGCAAGTGCTGTATTTGACAGAAACTTTAAGAGTTTTGAAGATCCGCCGAAGGCATGGATTGCAAGCTTGCTTGATGATTGTACAATGGGCGCCGGATATAACAACCACCCAGGGACCAGAGCCATTTGGTTCGTAAAAGCAGCTGGGGACTATATTCAACTTCAGGCACAGAGAAGCATCAAAAGGACTGGAGACTTCAGCAAAAGGACTGCAGACTTCCACAAAAGAAAAGGACTGCACATTTCCACAAACGTCTTGTCAACCTTCAGACCATCCACTCACAAGCCCTAACTCAGCTCACACCTCATAAATGACAATCACAAAATTGATGAGTCGGCACCTACAAACATAACAGAGACAATGAGGCTTTCATACATTCACATGGCAAGCTACCACAGCTGAATTTTGATGAGCAAGAAATTTAAATTACAAGAAAAAATTGCGAAATTCTCTGAGGATTAGACACAACTTTTTAGATTGGAAAATGTCAGTCCCTGTTTCAACCTGGCACTATATCTGGTTTTAGGGGCATTTTATCCAGAGTGATGAAGCAGTTTTTATTCTAAGTAGGTGGAAGCAGATCAAAGTGGGATCCATAATCGGCTGATTGCTGCAATGGCGGACACGATATCCAGCGCGTACCGTTACAGCCAGGCTATTTTTTTTGTTTAAATTTTAATATATGCATATTTGACCTTATGTCCCCGGCTAAATTTAGACTTTAATTAATCGTGCCCCCCCCCCCGGTCCAGGACATTACAATTGTGGCATGCGATCGATTTATGGTATACTTTCAAATATACTTTCCACCATACAATATTGACGCGCATCTAAGTACTTCTGTAATTATTCAAAATCTAGAGCCGCGTATGGTGTAGCAGCTCGACATTAGACCAGTGCCCGAGGCAAAGCTTCGCCACCATTCACCTTGGACGTAAGGGGCACACAAATAAAGAGTGTAAGAAAATTGCACATGCATATCCTATACCTATAAGCGCACACACGGACAGATAAATTGCCCTTTGGCATTTTTCCTCTCTCTCTTGATGTCATTTGTCCATTTTTTGCTCCATTCATTCTTGCCTTTATCTAAGCCTCCATGGAAGCACCCAAAAAAGCCTCCTTGATGATGACCTCACGTGGACAAATGGGAATCCAGAAATAGTTCTTGTCGTCCCTGAGCTCGGTCCCACTAAACCTAAGTAGCCAGAGCACAACAATCAAAAATGAAAGTCCAGTTTGTTCCTCAGGTGGGACCCATAAATAATGTTGCCCTCATTTTGCGGCTAGTTGGGAACTTGGGAGCGTCCAGTTTGGGGTCATTGGGCACATTTTGGGTACGTTCCGCTTGAGCAGGGCTGTTCCAGATGCCGTCATTGCAGCTGCCACGGCTGCTGCCACCCAAGGCTCCTCTCCAAGGCCTGGGGGTCACACGATAGAAAAAGAGAACGAATACGATGATCATAGATTATATAGATAGATGGAAATGAGATGCTTTCATCAAATATTCTTGTCATCATTTCCTTCCCCAATGACACCGAACGTCCCCGATATTTCGATATAATAATGCATCTGATGTTTTGCAATCGTTGTTGTTGTTGCACTACACTCATGTGTGAAGGCGCTGCAATTTGGCTTGGTTTGGTTTATACGTATGACAAACGGTTCTGATGGCGGTTGACTTTTTTATTCTCATCAGCATCTCTTTCATCATTTTTTATCACGCTGATAAAAGCTGACGCTTTCTGCTGTCGCCTTTTTCTCTCATGGGTGCGAGACAGAGTTCAGTGCAGGTCTCACTAAATACTGTTGACTTGGTTGAATAGTCAGTCATGCAGGAAAGCTGCTGAGCAGTCAGTTGACGTAAGTCATAACTTGATGCATTTGAGGCACAATAGTTTGTCCACCAACCAAACGTTGTTTCCCGACACTTTGCATGGACCATTCCTTCAGAGAAGCTCCCTAAAATGTCTCGAATACACTCAGAAGGATGGCAAAAGGCCAAAGAAGTCCTAGGAGAAGGGGATCAAAGCCAACCGGAAGAGGAAGGAAGGGTCAGTTTCAATTGGTCTTTTGGGACCCTCGTTGACCCATTGACTCCTTGTTTTCACAAGTGGGCAGTATTTTAGGTGAAGAGGAAGAGAGTGGAAGTTGTTATTAAAGACGGACACAGCGAGTCAATAACTTCTGGGATGAAAAATGAGCCCAGAGCCCAAAATTGGAGACTTTGGCCTTTTGCGGCGGCCAATTGGCGCCCCTACTACCCATTTAATGGGCTCTTTATTCTCAATTCTCCCTGCAGAGGGAATAAAAACGAGGGCTCCTGCGCAGATTATTGGTGATAAAAGGATGGAAGGAGGTGACTCAAGCAGAGCAGGAGTGGCACTGAGGAGAACAAGGGTGGAAGAAGAAAGCATCTGGGCAGGAGGAAATAAAACGTGTTATTCTACGGCATAAAAGTCGAGGGCATCGCCACAATACAGCACACAGCCCATTTCCTTAATTGTCATGTTCGAAAAAAAAGACCAATCAAGCTTTCATGGGTGTGCTCTCATCTCCTGCCCCCCCTCCACACACACACACACAAGAAAGAGAAAGATGACCTGAACAGACTCTCGTATGATTCCACAAAGGCTGATAGAGCTATTATATATATATTACGAGGGGTGTTCAAGCATAAGTGAGTCACTGCGTTTACTTGATTGTATTTATGATTTTCTTCCGTGAGCGATCTTTCCACTTTTCCCTACTACTTGTAATTTCGACTAACGTCATGTCAGTCCAACACAAGGCAAAACACTTATAGAAACGTGTTCTACTGTTATCTATGCGCAGGAGACGTTGAGTGCATGGAGAAGATGAAATCTTGATCAAGGAGGGCATTTAAGGTTGTTAGCAGCATTGCTAACAGTCAAGCTGAATCGATGGATCTCAATCAATGATTTGTGTAAGCAATCAGTTTGTGTCGCAGGCGTGTTCGTCTCGTCCTCTGTAAACACCGTTTTATGTCGTTGAACTGGGTGTTTTTAAATCTAACAGTCAACCTCCGCTACAGTGTGGCTAGGGATGACTTTGCCACATCGAGGTTGTTCACGGCATCGAAGTTGCTCACCACATACCGAAGGTTCCTGCGTAAAACTAGGTCTATTGTAGAAAGCACCCAATCTCTAATCTCCACCATACGGAAGGTTGACTGTATCATTATCTATCTCTCGTTTTCAGCATCCCTGCATTAACCTCAGTGGCAACTCTGACTATTGGACAGTACGTTGTCGACCAAATCGATTGACTGCGATGAATTGAGTCTTTCCACTTTGAGCAGTGCAAAACATAAGGAGAAAAAATGGAAAAGTCATCTCATATGCGACGTCAATGATTCCTATTGAGAGATCTCAAGTGACAAGTAACTTGCGTGTTTGTTTCGTGAATCCCTTTGTATATCTTGCGGATGCTCAGACGAGTCATGTTGACGTAACTACGGCAAGCTGCCATACGTAATGAGACGAATGTTTTAATTTCCAGGTAATCATCATTAGCCATTCAATATGAGTGGGGAGATGGAGAACGAAGAAGGCAGCGGCTACTGGGACACCTCCGCCTCCGGGGACTACGACATCTCCGCCATGGACGACTTTAATTGCACGTTACTAAATGGGACGCTGATCTGGGCCAACGGGACCATCGCGCACTTCAACGACTCCGGCGGCTTTGCCGCCCTCTGCGGAGTAGCGGACGCGGAAAGTGAGCCACTTGACTCACCATGTACATGTTTTATGCACATCATGCGTCGAGAGCAGGAGTGTCAATGGCCTCCCTCCTGTTGCTGGCTACTACCCACTGAGTGACAACCCTAAGACTTGTCACCCAATCACTGCTCTTGGGGCCTTTTTTTTGCCACGTAGGCCCACCTGGCGGAGACCTGAGAAAACTGTCCCTTGGAGCTTTCTTGCGAAACTTTTTTTTTTACCTTGGAGGAGTTGAAATTTTTGTTTGGAATGCTCGGGATTCCAGAATCTAATTTGATTGCGTTTCATCTTGAGAAGAAGGGTGAAGAACGTTTCTCTGAAGTTTCATTCTGGCTTGAGTTTCTCACCCGGGAAATTTAGCTTTGGAGGCTTACCGTAATAAAGAAGCTTCTGACAGGGTTTTTTTCCCGTTCAACGTGAGTCCTCTGACCAAGATAATATGGGAAGTCCCCAGCTGCAAAAGTTTGAGTGACTCAGACGAAAACGTGATTCAAGTTCGTTTAAAGACCCTGATTTTTTCCACAAAAATAAAGTCAACGGCCAAAGCCTTTCTAAAGGGCCTTTCATCACATCCAAGGGGCTGAAAGTGGGAGGAAATTGGTCGCTCCATGGTTGAAAATTTCCGATTTCCGATAAACATCTCAAGCATAGACATCAATCTCTCTCTCTCTCTCTCTCTCTCCGCGTGTGCGCAACATGGGTTTAATGGAAAACGAGGAAACATTTTTCAAGGTGCTTCAACCAGATTCTTCAGTTCTTTTGACTCCTCTTTTTATACATTAACTCCGCCTGACAAGATCAAGCATACTCCAGCTCTCAAGTGACACTTTTGCTTTCTGATCCTGTGTGAATTTCATCCCTCCCGCTCGCTCTCTTTCCTCTCCGTCTCCTCCTCTACCCTTTTTTCGCTTGAAATCACGCCACGAAATTTGCAAAAAATAACGGACAAAAGTTTCCTAGTGCAAAAGAGAGAAACAAGAATATTGAACCGGGTTCTAACAGCACAAAAGTTTAAAGATGAACACTGCTTCTCACGCACACATTCACTTATTTAACGCGAAATTGTTGCTTTACTTTCCATTTTTCTTTCTTTTAATGCGGAGTGGAAATATTCAGTGACTGCCTCGTCTGTAGTTACTACTACACATTTCCGGGGAAAAAACAGGAACTAGTGTTATATATCTCCAGCTTGCTGCTATACCGGGTGTTTCAGCACTCTTATGACAGTTTTAAAGATCAAGTTCTCTCTAAAGCATGCGAGAACTTTCACCAGCGCCTTCAAGTTGAGCGTTGCCGCTGAAGGAGGTGCGTTCAAGAAATCACATCTCTGATAAAAAAAGATACTTTTAAAAAGCGTTGAAAAATTTTTTCCCTATCTCTTCCGAGACCACTAAAGACTGACCTGGTCAAAGTGAAAAAACGTTCTGAGAATCGTAAAACAATTCCTACATCCCAGGTTGTTGGGTGTGGCGTCCTAAAAGACTGTTCTGCTGCACCAATCATTTCAACTGGCTGGAGGTTTCTACAGAACTGGAACAACTTCGCGATTTTGACCTGGTCATGTACGTACATCGTCCATGACCTAAGGAATTCCCTCGGGGAGAAATTGATTTTGTGCGATGCAACATGCTGGGCTTGAATTGGTGCGTGAAGTCGCTGACGCAATAGACCGAGTACGTGAGTCTGACCTCGTGGTCACGCTCGAGTCCTCCCACTGCACCAATCTCGAGAGGCTGGAACGACGAAATGCAAGCAGAAGTTTGACATTTTTCCGCGTTTTCTTTTCTTTCTAACATCGGCTGGTTTCTTAGTGAAATGTTCATTTCCTCATGAAATCGGCGACATGCTTTATGCGGGGCAAGCCTTAAACTTATGAAGACGAGCTACCGTTACCACTAATTTTGAGCGTTCATGTGCGGTTGCTACTATTCACTGGCAGTTGCCATTTCCAGGCAGATGCGGTTACCATTCAATGGCTGATTGTTATAACTGTCTTTACACGAGAGGCCTGTGAAGCTTTGAAGTTTTGTGATCCCTAGTTCAAGTCTCTAGCAGAAGATTCGATTTAGCCTTTGATTTAATCTTTGGTTAGGTTTTGGTACCGTTTCCAGTCGCGGCAGCCACGGGAATGTCGGAAAAAGTTGCATGTATGTTAGAAGTGAGGTTAGGTCGAATTGAGGGTAACCTTGTTACCTTCGAAGGGCCAACTGTACGTTGATCACGCATTTGGCCAGGTCGAAAATTGTGATTCCACGTGAACAGGTAAAATTTGGCTCTTGCAGCTATTTAAAGATGTGGTAGCCAAATGAAAAGAGGTTTTAGCTTTTCCTACAGCATTTTTAAAGATTTCTTATCGTAGTATAAGAGGATGCCCGGTCAGCAACACTAAATGTGAAGTGCACAGGCTCAGTTATATTCTAAGGCCATATGAAGGCACTGGAAAAAGGGGTTTTAAGTTTTGCCCTGAAGCCTTGAAAGTTTTAGCAGTTGTTCGTGCACTTGCCTTATGTAGTAAAAATTGGGTTTTACCCGTTTTCGCCACGGATTTTTTCAATTACGCCCTCTTCAGACACATGACTTGCTGTGCCATGGCTTGATCCAGCCAAAGCATTTTCTGTCACATTACGGGTCAGTCACGTTATGGGTCAGTCATAGACATTTTCTGACATCGACTGTAGGACCTGTGACTGAACCATAATGTGACTGGAAATGTCAGTGACTGAGAACAGCCGTGACACAGCAAGCTGTGTCTGAAGATGGTGACTGAAAATTTTTGACTGGACATGCCCTGACTGAAAAGGGCCGTGGCGAAAACGAGTATAACTCAAAACTTGTACCCTAGCGGGGCAGGATTAAACTGACTGTTATCAAAAGGTGATTGACAACAGCCTCACCATTTGACCTAAGAAAAGAAGTGCACTCATTCGATTGTCGAAGTTGACCCTTTTCAATCCAACCTTATTATATACATACAGTGCACCCTAAGAAATCGTGCCAGAAACGTTTTGAGGTCAATTATTCAGGGTTGCTTGAGTTGTGCGGGTTGCTTACGTAAAATAAGAATGAAAGGGACAAAGATGGCCCGTAACTCCGTTTCACTAAGTTTTTATCTACCAAGTTTTGTTCTCATCATGGAGACATACAGATTCTACATCGGCACTCTTCTTTGTGCCAGCCATACCAGAATGATGTGGTTAAATCCACAGTCCGGCTGTCTGCGTCTCCCACACCCCTGATCATCCGCACACTCACCAGCCACACCCGTGCTTATGATAGCCGGAGAAGTCATTGCTATGATCGCCCTCGCCCTCAACCTCAAAAACTGTGTCTCTCACTCTAGACTGATCGTGCTTCGCGCTCACCCCTGACGCTGACGCTCGCAGACACACGGACGCACGCGCACCAGACAGACGGGGGTGTCCTTGCGCACGGCCCTCGCCCAAAAGCTGGACAGAGACTTTGACCCACGCTAGAGCTGGACGGACGCACAGCCAGACGTGCATACGGCCCTCGCTCTTGTTATATTGGATTTTTTCTTTCTTTCTTTTCTTTAGGAAAAAGGAAAGCTGCACTTAAGTTTACCTCACAAGTGTTGAGGTTTAACTACGTCAGAGCAAAGTGCCAAGTTGGCCGCAATATCGCAAATGATGTTTGAGGCAAATGGCCACAAAATCTGTAACTCCTTCCGTTGTCTACACCACAAAAGTCGTCTTGGTGCAGTCACCTTCGCGGTGTTGAGTGCGATGAACATAGAACACCTTAAAGGTTGCATTAAAAGCATCACTTCTTACTCCTAAGGCTCAGACTGAGCGCGGGTCATAGAACTCAAGAGGTATACCTAAAACACTTTTTCTTACTGTCATCATCATTTTCATGTCAACGAGCTGTGGCAACAGTCTTGAACGTACACGTGGAATCCCAATTTTCAACCTAACCTAATTGTTGTACATAATTTGCTGGGCATAAATACTTGCAGACCGACAGCCTTATGAGGTCTCGCCACGACATAAATAAAGAGTACATTAATTTTTCTTGCACGCCAAGAATTATTTATCATGTTCCCACACATATTTGGGCCAGTGGACACCACAGCCATTCCTGCGAAAGCACCTTTTACAAAATGTTTCCTCTTTTTCCGTCTTTTTTCTTCCTCAGATATGCTTCCTTCCCCTTCTTTTCCATTAAGCAACAGAGCGAGAGGAAGAAAATTAAAATGGTCCCCATAGAGAAGAAGGAAAACGAGAGCAGAAAAACCATTCTGAAAAGACACCGTCTTTTTTTAAATATCTGCTCAGCCAGACAAAAGTTCAATGTCCGCCCCTCTCCACACTGTCACTGAAACAAGGGAGAAGAGCAACAGCAACAAAAGAATCGAGGTGAAACAAAGATTCATTTGTTTGATGAAAAAATGAGCAGAATTAACTTTTCTCATGAGCAAATTTCACTGATTCTCGAGTCAGCCCTGAAACACTTCTTTGCAAAGGAATGAGTGGAAAAAAAAGTCTTAGGGATCAAGAGAGGATCAGAGTAAAATTTGCAAGTGAAAATAACTGATGACTTTATTTCTTCAGACACGTAGTTTTCCTTCCACATCTCGACTGGGTCAGAGCAGGAATGACCACAGGACTGGAGAAGGAAAAAAGAGTGAAAAGAAACTTTCTTCAGGGAAGAAATGAGTCGGTTCCTGAAAGCAACTGCATCCCTGTCAATCTTCGGAGTGAGCTTGCTGTGCTCTTTGTCTGGTGGAGTCATTCCTCCGTTCTCCTCCTCCTCCCTTTTTTGTGTCATAACAGTTATAGAAGTGCTGAAATCGTGTGAGTCGTATGAAAATTGTCTCATGCAGATTCTTTTTCGGACGTTGCCAGCTGCTTTCCTCACCCTGTTTCATTATGCATACCAGCGCTTAATCTGAAGCCACCGCAAGAGCCATTAGGGGAGGCTTCCTGCACTCGCTCTCTCTCGCTCGGTCAGACATTTTCTTCGCCACTCAAACAGCGGCCAGATAAAGTCCGGGCGTGCAAAAATCCTGGTGCAGGAAGAGCAATAAAGAAGGGGAGCCGAGAAAACGGCTCCTCATGAAAACGCATGGCCCCTTTTTTGGTAGTGATGCAGCACTTGAAACGCCCTTGAACTGGCGGATTTGGCAGGCTTCTTCCATCAGGGCAAAAATGAGAAAAATCGCATTGAGAGGCCATCATTTGCTGACATCAAGCCCTGGTTACCTGTGCTATTGCTTCTGTCTTTTACTTTGAAAAATGTTGACCTGTTAAGCGCACCTTTTCTGTGATGGGAACCTCACCCAAGGTCTTCGACATTCTTGAACTGCTTTTACTTCTTAAGGTGTTGAAAGCCTCCACACCCCAAAAAGCCCTTTTCGGTGTCAAAGGTTCGCCAAAAAGAAGGTCGGAGTAGATAATAAAAATAAGTCTCCCGAAATGAGACACCCCGAAATCCCCATTGTTCTAACCCAATCGACGGAAAAAAGGAGGACTCTGTTGAAACACCCTGTCAATTAGCATGCTGCAGACGCTTCCCAAGCCCGGAAAGTTTAGACAATTACAACAGCTTTCTACTTCCGTCAGTTGACTGTTGTTGAATGCTCGGACAGGCCGGAATGAAGGGGGTACAAGGGCCTTTTCACCAAGGGCTCAAATCTTGTCACTTGTGCGACCGCCTATGAAGCAAAAAAAATGGTCCCCAGGTTTTTTTCCTTCTCACCTCACTGATTTCATTTTCCTTTATGTTCGTTTTCTTTTTCAGACTATCCCTACTCTTTGCCCGTCTGGCGGCAGCTGCTGTGGGGTTTCCTGTTCGTGGCCATGGCCGGCGTGGCCGCCTTCGGCAATGTCGTCGTCATCTGGATCGTCATGTCCCAGAAGCGCATGAGGACCGTCACCAACTACTTCATTGGTATGAATATTTTCCGAGGACCGCCATGAACAGTGTTAGAAGGCAGAGAGGTCACAAGTTCGATTAAGGTTGCATGAGGAAATTGCCCTCTATACACTGTCCAATGCATTCTATACAATGTGCAAAGAAAAGATACGGACACTCAACATTTGGCTTTAATCTGGTGGACATGAAGTACCGGTATGACGGCAAAATTTAGGTTAAATCAAAAGCTTTGCTGCTATGATTTCATGAGCAAAACCGTGCCAGTCGGACCCTGGCGCACTGGACAAGCGGAGCATCAAGTCCACCACCCGGTCTAAAGTAGCAGGACTTACGCTAAAGGTGGCACCTAAAATAGAATTTTTTTTCGAACGTGGGGTCCAGGTCCATGTCTTCTGCTACCACCCAAAATTTGAGCTCAATTGGTTGGACATACTTTTGCTGTATAGCACTTGGAGAGTCACAAATTCAGACATTTGTGATTCAATAAATGCTTTGCAGTCAAAGTGTGTCCGATTGAGTTGAAATTTTCTGTGGTATAGTGGACCCCGCGTATAAGAGACTCGGTTATGAGAGGTTATCGGTTATACGAAAGCAATCCTGAAATCCCAATTGCCTCTTTATGTTACGACTGTTTTGGAAAATCGGTTATAAGAGACAGAGCAATTTTGTCACTTTTTCATTGGATTTTGTGCGCTGCTTTCGAACTAGAACCAGACTTTGAAAGTCTCAGCCAGTGTAAAATCAAAATCTTAAGCATCACTCACACCACACTGATCAGCAGCAAATGTGTGCGTATGTATTGAAAGCCCTATGTGTGTGTGTGTGTGTGTGTGTGTGCGTCTGTCTGTCTGTGTATGCCGCGGGGTCGGCGCTCCCACCGCTGGACTGATCGTTGTCCAAGTTGGTCAGCAGAAATCTCTTTTCACAAGCCGTCGCTTGGATGGCTTGGGGGTGGATTTTGAGGCCATTTTGAGTCCCAAAATTGAGGTCAAAAGCTTTATTTCCTGCTCAGCGTCGGGCAGCACCACGGCCGTGACGGGGGAAAAGGAGGAGCAGAGGAGGAGGTTGGCTGGGTTCAAGCAAAGACTTGATTTTGAAAGCTTGAAAAAGGCTTGAATGTTGGGGAGGCTTGACGAGGCTTGAGGTCCCCTTCGCTGCAGCAGCTGCGGCAGAACAGGCTATTCCCGAGGGAGAAGGACTGGGGAAAGTGAGAAGGAGAGCGGGAGGTGGTTTCTCCACTTTCAAAACAAATATTGAGCCAACCGAATCGGGGTATGAAGCGGGTGCACAGCGTCATGAAAAGTAATGCCTGACGTACACACAGGCAATAGTGATGCAACTGGCCGCCTCGCCGAAACGGGTCGAGTCAGGGCTCGACCCGCGTATGCTATGATTTGGGCTCGCCAGCTGAATCGAGTCATCATTTGCAGTGTATCATCCCTGAATGTCTTCCACCTGGTACAACAGCCAGGTTGGAGACGACAGCGCAGCACCAGTTGGCCGCCCATTTCACAAACGATCAATGTTAAAAAAATAACTTCAAAAACCTATTGAATATTGTCCTCAGATGTCCCATTGTTTAAAGCGGGAACATACACTGCAGTCATGTTTGCTCTTCATGTAGCTTGTAGAAAGTATGTATAGTAACTGCTTCTGATTCTGATCTTCAGGTGTTGACTCAAAATGGCCCAATCGGTTCGGATTGCAAGTTGTTGACTAGGAATACCCTGACTCGGCACCGACTTGGACCAAAGATCTTCATGACTCGGCTCGGCTCGTAAAAATCCCATTTTTTTGGCATCACTAAGAAAGATCTGTAGAATACTATATCAATCCCCCTCTTTAAAAGTCCCCGCTCGTCACCAGAGCTCAACTCAGCCCTAACATTCTCTGTCTTAGGTGTGGTAAAAGGTGCGAAAAATTGGTGGTAGGTGAGGAAAGTGAGGAAATGTCGCGGTGAGGAGTTGTCACCCTACCCAATTATCCACCCCCGACACAAGAGGTGGTTGAAAATTATCCCCCATGTGGGATTAATACAACATTTTCAGTATATGGATACTAGTCAAGGCGCCTGGTGTTGCCTAGATTACTTTAAGACCATATAAAATATGTCTGTCTTACTCTCCGCGCAGTCCATGCGGTCCGAGCGCTCATCCATTGTTTTTGAGTTGTTGGTGGTTTCTTTTTTTTTTAAATTGGACGATCCCCGTGCACCTTTCTTCTGTCTCTCCTCAGCGTTGCCAAGATGAAGAGACACCGACAGACAGACTTGGGGCATGGTGTTGTCCAGTCCTTGCCGTAAGTAAATGCGTCAAGCATGACGAGACCTGAAACACTGTACTGAAGCATGTTGGAGTGAAAATTTGATGCGGAACATGTAGATGTGACACTGGGACACAATGTTGAGTACACTGGGTCAATGTCAAGGCTGCCCATTTTGGTGCTAGAATGCCCAAAAGGAGGCCACCTGGAGGGGGGGGGCATGCCAAACAG
>JAAUXU010010722.1_pt1 | contig 32042 bp, 22 predicted proteins | sample 7278151 | NCBI WGS metagenome assembly JAAUXU01 (sample SAMN14350113, study PRJNA611818) | marine sediment metagenome | isolation source: surface marine sediment (1.8m) | place: French Polynesia: Moorea | collected 2018-08 | reverse complement strand
CTCCGCTCGTCGTAGAGACATGTTCTATGTTTTGATGGACCACCACGACAGCTGACATTTCGCCTCAGTTCAACGGCTTCGTTCACCTTCTCCCTCCTTTATTTTCTTTGCTCCTGGTAGCTGAGGGGGAAGGGAGAGACGCAGCTGCGCCTACAACCTGGGCAAAAACAGCAGCAGCGAAAGTGTTGCCAACTGGCGCTTTTTCACGCTTCTTTTCAAAAAAGTGCCATTTCTGGGATGATTGAGCAGTAAATCTTGGGTGTCAAATTGTGTCTTTTTTTGACATGAGTCTTGAATGTGGCACTTTCAGAGGTCAGCACCGAAAAGGTCATCTTGTTTTAATCTTGTGAGCAATAGTGTGAACGAGGCCTGCATCAGTCTAAACTTTTAGTCATAACGTTAAGTATCCACGACCAGGGCAAATATAAGTTGGCTGCAGCAAGAGCTTGCACGACCGCAAGGAGGGACGGATTTGGAGAGCAGTACTTCATTCCGAGCCGTAGTATTAAGTGTTGTCACAAATGTGAGACCTAAACTCTGAATTGGAGGAGTGACTATTCAATGTATGCTTGGGGTGTTAGTGTGAATTCGCTTAAATTTGGTTCACAAAGGAAAGACAGTCTTGCAAAGACCTCGTTGCAAGGGAACATATGGATTAAAAAATGTCATGGATGATAACAACGTTAAAAGTAATGCTAAAGCATATATAAAATGTTTTTTGCATCTTGGTTTATGGGTTTCGAATCATCATTACTTGAATAGCTGTGACTTTATATAAATAAATACGACCTCTTTCAGAGTCACCTCGAGGCCTTTCTTGAGTGCTAAGTAGCGTGTTTTGGTTTCCTTTTATTTTCTATTCTGGCATTTTTCCTCCACGAAAGATTGGCAACTCTGTGCAGCGGTACTTAGATGCAATCGGATAATCTCATCTCAACGCTATCGGTCAGCGAATCAAGTCAGAGACCAGCGCAGTCCACAGCCGGTCGGACGATGGTGTCGTGGTTGAGGCCCCGGCTGCGGGCCCAGCTCGGAAAGGAGGAGACGCTCGACCGACGCCCAGACTGAACCGGACCTTGTTTGGGTCAAGCTTGGTGCTCGTTCATGTGGAAGAGGCCGGGGGCGTGCGGGGGAGCTAGAGGAGGTACGCAGTGGGTTGGGATCGGCCCGGTCCGGCCCGGTCCGGCCTGACTCGACCTGACTCGACGACCAGTTCCAGTCAAGGTAAGCACCCGTTTGCAAAGGCGAATTCTTTGTCACAGATGTGGGTGTCTGCCCGTCCCATTGCGCCAGTGCAAAAGCAGCCCAAGACTTGCAAAGTCCTAACTAAGTTAAGTCAAATCAGTCTCACCCGAGGTGCGTCCGGGCGACTGCCGTCGAGAAGTGCGATAAGCCTGCCGATCATGACGCAGTACTGTTCGCGCGATGTGGTCTTGTCACAGATGTTGGCCTCGAACCCTGCAGCGCCCCGGTTGGCTTTGGCCGCGCGGGCGGGGTTCCGGTCTAACGCCTCCTGCACGCGGCACACCATTGACTGTCTTAACGCGCTGTCCTTCTTCCACTCCATGTCCATGGTTTCCATGGTGCCAAGGTGAAGTGAACGATCGTTCGCCCCTTGAACTCCGTGCTCCCTCCTCAATAATCAACAGTGCCGTCATATACTGTACTACCTTGTGAATAGCGCTCCTCCTGCACCCCGCAGACGAGTGCTCGGGCACCTTTCCTTCCCCTTCTTGACCGTCTACGTGTCCTGTGACCGCGTGCGCAACGAACTGTGTGATAGTAACGACACCATTTACGCCCACGTAGCCAGCAGCACGTACCTAAGTGTACGGTAGTTGACTGCTGCAGTGGAGTAAAAGCTCACGTAACTCTGACGACCACGGACGAGCTCAGCGACGAAAGGCGAAGCACGCTATGGACGAACCTCTTTTTTTTCTCCCCTGGCTGCCCTAGCCTCGCATGAGCCTGGCGCGCGTGCCCTCCCTCAGCAACCTCGTGCGGCAGTGAGAGCGGCCTCGCCGCTCAGCACTCGTTCGTCCGTCGTCGCCGTCGTCGTCGTCGTCGTCGTTGTCGTGTGGAGTGGGCAAGCGGAGGAGGAGAGACACACGCAACACATTTCAATATGCACACACCCACTCGCTCACTCACTCGTCAGTCGGGTGAAAAACGCTCTCGCGGCGTCGTTGCTGTGCATCGACTTGTACTCGCGGTGCGTTCTGGTGTTCCTTGCAGTACGTCAATCAGGAGAACGAGTTTCTTTACCAAGATCACACTCCTCTTTCAGTCACTCATTCCTTGCTCTCTCTCTTGCAGATGGAGCTGCTGGTGATGATGGCGCGCTTTCTCGCGCTCTCCTTCGTCGCCTTCTCTCCCTTGTTAGTCGTTGATAGTGTGGAGGAGGCGTAGACGCGTTCCTCCGCTCCGCCGGCTTAGAATGCATCGTCGGAGGTCCGCCGCACCTCGCAACAAGCGCGAGATCAATGACGCCGGCGGTGACCATGAGCAAGTGTCAGAATTACCAATGAGAGTCAGGGGAATGGAAGGAAGAGGAGGACTGTACCATCGGTACAAGTCCAACTTCCTGATGCTCGGCGCCCTGTTTTTCCTACAGCTGCTCGTCGGTTACTACTTCCTTATTCTGAAGGATGTCAGCGGCGGAGACAGCAGCTACTCGGTCCTGTTCAACAGACGCATGGGGATGGAAGAGGACGAGATGGTGAGCAACGTGAGTGGGGTCTTCGCAAAGTATGACCTGGGAGAAGACGTCGCCTGTGTGTACATTCACAAGGACGCCACTAGCGCCATCGAGCGCGCAACCACGCGAGAGTGTCGCCGTGAAATTGCACGCACGGCGTGTCTCAACGAAGCCGGTGAGCTCTATCCGTCGAGGCTGCCCAACCTCTGCCCGACCAAAGTGGATGAGAGGTTGCGAGGACGGTACCTGGGCTGCTACGCAGACTCCTTCACCGATCGCTTGTTTACTGGCGCCATGGTGAAGCTGGGTGACAGCAACAGCAAGGAGGCGTGCATAAGGCACTGCGCCGGCAGTGGGTACGCCTTCGCCGGCACGCAATACGCCGTCGAGTGCTTTTGCCATGACCAGGAGCCCCCGGACAAGAGAAAGGTCACCAAAGATGGAAAGCGCAAGTGTGATCGCGAGTGTCCGACTGACGCTAGCCAAAGGTGCGGCGGCTACCTCGCCATGAACGTGTATCACACCGGCCTAGTCCCGCACCCGGCTGACTTAGGGCCGTCCGAAGAAAGTGACCCCGAGAAACCAGTCAGCATAGCGTATCTGCTGACGGTGAGTGGCCGCAGTGTCCGACAGGTGCGTCGCTTGATCAAGTCTCTTTATCGCCAGCGTGACTACTTCCTCATCCATGTGGACTCTAGGCAGGATTTTCTCTTCCGAGAGCTCGCAAAGCTCGAAGCGCTGCCCAACGTTCGCATGATGCGCACACGGAGATTTGCCACCATTTGGGGAGGGGCTTCTCTTTTGCAGATGCTTCTGCACTGTATCAAGGAATTACTGTCCATGAGCAACTGGCATTGGGACTTTGTCCTCAATCTCTCGGAGTCCGACTATCCAGTGAAGTCTCCAGAGCGCCTGCGGAGCTTTCTGAGCCGTCAGCGAGGCCTCAACTTTGTCAAGTCTCACGGAAGAGAGACTGAAATGTTCGTGCGCAAGCAAGGACTTGACAGAACCTTCCACGAGTGTGACAATCACATGTGGAGAGTAGGTCACAGGACGCTGCCGTCCGGGGTGCAAGTAGACGGCGGTTCGGACTGGGTGTGTCTGAGCAGAAAGTTTGCCGAGTACGTCACCTCCCATCGTGATGACGGCGTGCTGATCGGCCTAAAGTCGGTGTTCGCTCAGACACTCTTGCCAGCCGAGGCGTTCTTCCACATGGCCTTGAGGAACTCGCGCTTCTGTCGGACTAGGGTCAACAACAATCTGCACTTGACCAACTGGCGTCGCCGCCAGGGCTGCAAGTGTCAGCACAAGCCCGTCGTCGACTGGTGCGGGTGCAGCCCCAACGATCTCAAGCCGTCGGACTGGGCCAAGATCAACGGGACTGCGACAAAAGACATCTTCTTTGCTAGGAAGTTTGAGGCTATGGTGAACCAGCAAGTGTTGGACATGGTGGACGAGTGGCTACTGGGCGCTGAGTTCGATCACAACCTGGTAGCCAGAGAGGATTACTGGCAGAACATCTTTCACCACTTGGACAACTCCCCGAAGCCGAAGCCAGAGGTCATCACCCTAGGAAAAGCCATTGCTCACAGACATCTGGATGAAAAGCTAGGAGAGAATTACGAATTCTACAAACTGTTAGAGCTGACGTCTTATCAGCACTTGGACGAACTCTTTGGCTGCCTGGTGCTTTATTCAGCCCGCCACAAGGCCTCCGGCGACTTGATAGACTTGGAAGTTCTTGTTACCATCGACGAGCGTCATTTTGAGAGCATTCAATTAGAATCGGGGCGCGATCTCGAGGTCACAGTCGGAACCGACTTCGACCCCAAGGAGATGCTTTTCAAGAACTTCTTTCACGCCATCGGGCCAAAGTCAGTCGTACCAGGGATCATGTACAGCGTGGGCGAGGACACCTCGGAGGACACGTCGGTGTCTCTCCTCGTTGTGACCTTCAATCCTACGGGTGAGGTGATGTTTGCGGCCGAGCACACCATGGCGAAAAACAGAAGCAGCTCGGAGGACTTGCTCAAGATGGACCTGAGCAGTCCAATGGCCTCCGGAGTCTGGACCGTGTTCGTTGTGGACACTGCGGACAAAAAGGAGCCGAATGTTCTAATGACGATCGACTTTTTGGTGACCCCGATCTGGCCCGAAAACTTCAATCCCACCCCGGAGGAGATCTCGGAACTTTGCGGAGAACCCTCGCGAAAGGTTGAAAAAGTAGAGTTTGAGAACGTGGAGTTGTTAAACACGTTGAAGCAAAAGTTGTCCTTGCTGGGGACTTTAGAGGACGGCGGCGGTGTAAGCGCCACCAGCGGCGAAGAGTTGATCACCCGTATCAAGGACTTATCCGCTGGATTCTACTCTATCGCCGACGCCTGTGTGATTACTGGGGATTATTTCGTGGGAGATATTTCCGGCAAGATTCGCAAGTGCTCCTCCAAAAGATGGAGCTCCCGGGCGCCGGACCCCAAGTCCACGATCACGAGCGTGGACTTCAGGACTGGAAAGCTCGTCTGAAGCCAACGACGATCCCAATCAAAAAGTTACTCATGCAAACTGTATTGCAATGTTGAAGAAGCATTCAATACACTGAACTGCCCGACTGTGATCGAGTGCCAAGAGTGCACAGAAGACAAACCAAGATTTGCACACGTTAAACATGCTTTAAGCCGAGAGCTCTTTCAAAATGCCTTAATGTTCGCATTCTTGTCATCCATTGTACCTAGAGGTCCATTTTTACAGTTAGTACATATGCCTTGCGTAGGGAGCGGATTTCTAGGTGATTATCGTTATGCTCTTGCCACTCTATGTGACAAAAATTGTAAAAATGTGTCATTTCAGAAAATACCACAAAAACATAGTATTATCTATCCGAGATATTTTCGCTATGATCTTGTTCAGATTCACTTTTGCAAAGTTGTCATGCCTCTCACTGACGATATACAAGTGTACTTTGATGACACCCCCAACTTGTTCCTGAGGAATTTAGTCTGCGGTCAAGGCCAGAAGAGGTCATGTGCAATGAATTATTCCCGCAATTCTTTTTAAATTTACAGTTATTGGGATGAAAAGTAGCAAATAACTTTTGCAGGAGTTCTGCACTGACTCGTGCAAAAATGCTGTTCCAAGTGCCACTCAACGTTAGTCTTTGACAACTCAAGTGTCTTTCTTGACGGGGATGTGAACAAGATCAGATCTCACAGTACAAGTGTTCATTTTTACACGAACATACGTTTTGTCAGAAGAGTAATTTTCAATGGAAAAATACGGGCAGTCACATGTTTTGTTTCAACCATAGGAGAAGAAGTCCACCCTCCACAGTGTGTATGTACTTGCTTACGTAACACTGAGCAGTGACGACGCCCGGAGAAAAAGCAGTCGGACATGTTTCAATGAGATTTCCTCCAACTTTGACTCGCATCATTGAAGTCCTCCAGACAGATCATGCTGAAAGAATTCGTGGACCACCCAAAGGGGCCGCGGAGACTCGTGCACCGCCTGCAAGTACTCTCCGACCCCGCCCGAAGTGCAGTCCAAAAGCTGACGTGAACCCTCTCATCATGAGCACATTTTTTAAAGCCGGATCTCTGCCCTGTGTGTCTGCCTGGGCTTGTACTTGTTGGCCGCACGAGCCAAATCATCGAGTCCTCGTGTGTGCGTTAGAAGAGCCTCTTTGTAAAAAGGAATCATTCACAGTTCGTTGCTGCAAACAGACGTCCTCGAACCTTTGGCTGGAGTTCGGCTTATCCAACATGTGCGAGCTGTTGCGGTTGTTTCGCCAAGTTGCTCTGCACACCTGCGCTATTGTTCGACCTTTTCGTCGTGTAGCCTCTGTTTAGCTCAATTAGTGCAGGGTTTTAATGCACTTCTAGCCTTACGTATTCAACGTGATAAATAACTGTATCTATATAATAGGCTGAGTATAAACTGGCTATATAATAGGCTTTGTCCGTCCGCGGACAAGATATCTGAAGGAGAAAATCGCCTTCATCGATAACTTTTGGTTCGGGGGAAAAGAGGACCACGGCCTCAGTTAAAACCGGGGACCTCAAATGTCACTGAGGCCTCAAAATGACCTCGGAGTCCAGTCAATGGAAGCTGCCTGATCGTGACATGTCACAGATGGCCTAAAATGCGGTGATCTCGCAACCTAAGTCTTGATCATTACCTAAGTACCAGTCTGGTACTTCAGCTAGTTGTATAAACATACACCACAGAGATTGTGTTAACGATACGTGCTCGTCTGCTCAAAACCTTCCTGCCTTGGTCATAGAAATACTTTTGCAGAGTCCCTCACTTTATCTCAGCCAAGATGTGGACACAGAGGAACAGGACGGCGCACACCCCCGCGGCCATCTTCGTGACGGTGGCGTCGTTCCAGATCAAAGAAAACTGCGGCATCCTAAAGGCGCCGTAGCGACCTGGGTGCATGCGGCAGCTTGGAGCGACTTCGTAAATGCCACCCTCAAACTCCAGGTGGCGCTGACTGGATAGAATGAGTAAGATGATTTTCTGCGACGGCAACCCCGCCGCTACCGCCACCATGCTGTGTGTGATACAACACGTGGCTCGCCAGTGCCACGAGGAAGTCCGTCTACCACTCGATGTCCTCGCAGTGGTCCTTTGCCTTCTCCAGTGCCGCGATCGCTGGACCGCTGGTGCGTCCAGTTGTACGTTTCGGCCAGAAAAAGTCTGGTCACCAGCCCGCACGTCGTCGCTGACGTCTACAAAAGGACGAGCATGCTCGCGAACGTGCCCTACAAGACCAGGTCGGTGAACGACCGCAGCATCGCGTCATTCTTCGAAGGGGGCAATCACGAATGACAGGTGGACGCCGAGAGAAAAATGTGCAACACTTTGTCAGATGTGGGGTTCGAACCCACGCACACTTACGTGTACCAGAGCTTAAATCTGGCGCCTTAGACCGCTCGGCCAACCTGACATGTGAGACATCAAGCTAGATTCTTCTCAAAGGGTCCTTCGCTGTTGCCTCATCCTGTGTCATCGTCCAGGAGAGAGAAGCGTCTGCAACCTGCGCATTCTACGTACGTCGATACAGCGGAACCTCCAGAAGAACATCCTCGTGAACTTGCTCACGGTCGGCCTAGTCAGGTAGCGCCTTCACAATGAGAACCAAAAACCCTTCAGGCTGGTCCTTGTATCCTGGTCCTCCTCCAGATGTATTCAAGTCACAAAAAATGTCAGCTAGTCATAATTTGTGCAACACTTTAACAGCCAGCATCTGTTCAAGCAATCTGAGAATGATTTTAGCTTTCAGCTCTCATGCAATCAATGAAGTATCTTGGAGAATGGCTTCCTGGGGGAATCAAGCAAGAGTAAACGCACAAAAGAAAATTGCACACATGATTCCGGAGAGTTGATCGCTCTCTTCCTCTTGTCCATCGGCTCCACTCGTGTGTGCCGCGTGAACTTGCCTCACTTCCTGAATATCCTCCTGGCGGACACGTTCAGCCTCACGTTGTGGAGGGTCTGGAGGGGAAGAGACAGAAACGAAAGGATGAAATGTGGCTTTGCATGGGAGAACACTTCTTACCATGACCAGTTCTCCGTTCTCGAGTTGGAACGATCTCTCGATGTCGCCCTTGTCAGTCGTGGTCCTGATGACCAGCTTCTTGTCCTCGAGCTTCCCGGTGCTCTGATGCAAACAGACATCATGAGCTTGTCGGCGTCCAACGACCACGAGTCACTACCACCCACCTTGTATGCTTTGCCGCCGTGAAATTTGTCTTCGAACGCTTCTCCCAACTTGAACTTGATGGCGTTAGTAGCCATGGCTTCCTTCAGAGTGATCTGCCAGTTGCCACCGTCGTCGTGGACGATGACCAGACTGGGCGAGCCCTTCAGGACCAACTTCCTCGCCACATAGGGGACTCCTGACGACGAGGAAAAGAAACCGTCTCATGTCTGAAAAGCTGCCTCCAGCAGCAACTTGCCGACTTCCTTGAAGTACTCGTCCAAGTTCTCGTTTCTGTCCAGGACATAGGAGCCGTTGAAGTCGACCATGTTGATGAAAGTTCCGTTCTGCTCAATGCTGCAGCATCTGATTCCTACTGGGACAGAATTTATAACCCACTACTCCTTATCGCCGAGTGCATCGAGCTTAATCATCGATGAGCAATGCAGTATACTAACAACATGATGGAGTTGGAGCATACACACAATCTTAAACCTGAGCCAACACAGATAAGGCCAGATATTCTTATTCTGTTCGAGCGCTTCCTGTTGTACTCAAGTACAGTGTCGTTCAAAAGTGTTCGTATCTGAGCTCAAGACGACAACGACGGATGAGTTAGAAAGTGATTGCTCATGTGACACCCAGTAACTTAGTGTGAGTCATAGGCAAATTTCGTTGTAACTCATTCATGATGCATAGATAATATCTGTAGTATGCAGATATTGTAATAAGCCATTTATCACAGCCTAGTTGAGCTGGCACTTGTCTTCAATGAAGGAGAAGTAGATGTGCTTCGGGTAGCAGACTTGGCACACTCTCCATTTGCCTTGGGAGAAGCAGATCAGCTCGTTGAAAGAGCGATGGTCGGTCATGGGCTTGCCCTCCTCCGCCAGCAATTCCAACAAAGCCTTGGCAAAGTCCGGCCCGAACAAGAAGGTCGTAGAGGAGACGATTTTTCTTACTGAGGCCAGGAGGTCGCTGCCTTCTTCCGAGGTCAAATGAGCCGACATGACTAACCTTACGTTGAGGTTCACGACCTCCAGCGGGGTGAGAGAAGCGGTCTTATCCTCCAGTCGAGACTGGATGAATTCACGCAAGTTGTCGTCAGAGCAGCCTGAAATGACAACAGTGATAACCGCATGACCAGGGGGATCGTGATTATATTACCTCTGACATCTTCGGCAAGTCGTTTCTTCTTTGCTTGAAGTCCGATTTTAGATGCGAAGAACAAGTCCGCCGTCTCTGCCAGAGCCAACTTGCGTCTTTCAGCCAGCTTGGCACGGTATCTGTGCGAGTAGGGGACAACCGTGGCACAGTCGTGGCACGTCGGTAAGCCCAGAAGTTGCTCGTCCAGCTGGGAGACGAAATCTTCTTCGCCAATGTCGTGGCCGCAGGGAAGCTTCATCCACCTCCTGGTAGAAAGATCAATGAAATCAGGTAGCTAAGTATGCTAATAAAGATATCCTACGTGTGCTGGAACCCTTACTTGTCTGTATCGGAGTCGCCACGGCAAGTTGGACAGTGCGAGGGACACTGATCGGCGCAATATCCAGCACATCGATGGCCGCAGAGCCGGAGTGGCCGAGTGCATCTTTGGACACAGTCCGAGTGGCCCTTGACGGAGGAACACTTCTTGGCGCATCTGGTCTGGTGCTCGCAAGACCAAGCGCACTTCTCCTAAGGAAGAAAAGAATAACTGTTAAGAGTACTCTGGGCTTGGTCTGTTTGAAGGCCTCTCTATTAAGAATTGTGTGTGCAACCACGCTGATCACTTCATCATTATGACCCGCTCAAGCGTAAGGAAACTGTATTTTAAATACAGTCATAATGTCAGCAGTCTTCGCCTTCCTTAAAGAATTAAGAACGGTTCCGTAAAGCTAAATTAAAAAAGTGAGTCACCTTGCAGTGGAGCGAGCAAGACTCATCGACGCACTTGGCCCTGCATTTGGAATGTGAGCAAGCCTGGAGAGGACACCTCTGCTTGCAAGGCTCGCACGGGAGTCCACAGACGCCATGGCAAATGTGACCGCACAGAAGCTTCCTTTGACAGGTCTTCAGGCACGGTCTGTGTAACTTTCCGCTCAGGCAGTCGGTGCACAAGCTCTCACAGGAGTGGCCGCAACCCAGAGGCTTTCCGCAGATTTCGCTACAGACGCCAGAATGTGGAATTGACGCAGTTTCAGGATCACCGCCGCCAGAGCATGGAATTTTGGTGGCATGGCCACAAGAACTCTGCTTGGCGGAGGCCGTGACAAACTCATCACAAGGGCCACACTCTTCGTAGCAGAGTTTGGGACACTTGTGACCACACGCCAAATTCTTCTCACAAGGACGCATGCACCTCACGGCCGTGATGTCGTCGCAGCACGCTGCGTTGGTCTTGTGGCCGCAGTTCAGCTCTCGCCAAGACCTGATCTTGCAAGGCTCGCAGCAGCCTCGATGTCCGCACTCGTAGCAGAAGCTTTTGCATGGGTGACCGCAGTTTCTCTCTCTTCTCATGCATTTCTCTCGACACTCGTAGTCCGACGGGTTGATGTGACAGGCAACAAGAGCGTTCTTATGGCCGCAGGGTAAGTCTATTGGCTCCGTGACGTCGCAGAGTTCACACTCCTCATAGCAGAGCTTGCGACATAAGTGAGACTTGGACATTCTGCAGCCACGACGGGGAAGCGTGCAAGGACGCAGGCATTTTCGGTTATGTTCTCCTTTGCCGCCATGGCAAAGAAGATCGCACCCGTGGCCGCAGGGTAGAACGTAATCGCACTTCTCTGGACAATCGACTTCCTCTGAACCACATGGAAGTCTCAATACATGGCCACATTCCAACCGCACCTGCTGGCTCCAGCTACACTTGGTTGGCAACCTCAAGCTTTTGCAGGGCAACTCATTCTCGTGGCCACACTTGAGCTTCACGCGCTCTCGATGTGGGCAAGGATAGCATCGCTCATAACACTTCTTTTCACACGAATGGCCCTCAGGGCAAGTTCTGGGACATGGCAGACCACAGCGAAATTCCTCGGTGTGGGTCTTGTCCTCTAGGTGGCAAAGCTCTTGACATTGGTGACCACAGACCAGCTCGGTGGCGCACGACTGAAGGCAAAACTTGATGGAAAAGTCGTTTGGCTCTCGGGCTGATGCTGTGGACTGAGGGTGAAAGGGACACTTGAGCAGCAATCCCTCACCGACTCTGCAAGAGTCCTCCAACAACTTCCCCAGAGATGCCCACACCTTAGACTTTGATGACAGCGTCTGGAGATCGCCCACTACATAAAGACCTTTCCTGAAACAATTGTTTTCAATTTATCAACTTTATAGTACGTACAACTTAAAATGTATTCATACATGTGTAACTTCTCAGCATTGACAACTATGGTAGCTTATTACCTGGCTCTAGAGAGAGCAACGCACACGCGCGAGTCTTCATCCAGAAATCCAACTGTTTCACCACCACTGCGGACAAGCGACAACAAGACGATGTCGCCCTCTTCGCCCTGGAAGTTGTCCACCACGTTCACTGACACCAACGACGACAAGGAGGGGAAGCAAGAAGTCATCATCTGGAATAAAAGGGCCGGTAAAAGTGACGAATCAAAGTGTAACATCCCGGTTACACTCCTTGCCTTAACTATGGTGTTCATTTGTCCGATGTAAGTAGTGAGAATAACTATCTCGTACTTTCTCTTGCCATAACCATGCCTCGTCAAGTACTCGGCCAGGCTCAGCACATACTGAGCCTCGAAGTCGTTCGACTTGCTCCTGTCGAAGCTTTCACTCTCGGAGAAGGAGTGGGTGACGAAGTACATTGGCTCAGAAACTCCGCTGACGGAGTCATTTCGGGCAGTCAGGGGGTGATCCTTGAGGTGGGGATAGAACAGTGAGGAGACGAGTGAAGAGATTTCAGGTCTCATGCGCAGCTGCTCGTTCAGGCGGACGTACGAGAATCCGTTGAGAATCAGGCGCTCGAAGAGGGACACGCACAAATGGAAGGACTTCTCCAACCGATAGTTGTTTGCCTTCGGCCTCAACTGTTGGTGATCACCTGTAACAAGATAATGGACATCCTGAGAAAGATGCGCGGGACTTCAACGATTTGATGTCTCACCTATCATGATGAGATGCTCACAGGAGGAGGGCAAAGCCGCCAAGAGGTTACTCTCAAGGATTTGTGCAGACTCCTCAATAAAGAATATCTTCGCCCCTAGACCTCTGAGCAAGCGAGCGTTTTTGGCTGCTCCAGTCACCGTCAAACCCACCAACGACGTTCTCTTGAGGAGTCTGAGCGATTCCAGATCCTGGAGCTCTTCGAGCTTGGTGGTAATAATTTTTACCTCGTTCACCATTTCCTCGGTCGACTCATCGAAGTCGGTCGGGGCAGTCAAAGACTTATCCAATTCGTCCATAGCTGCTTGCCTTTCTCCGAGCAACTGCTTTTCTAAGCGATGGAAGCTGGCGTCCCTCAAGCGTCCCTCTCGTGCGGCTCTTCTTATAACACTCAGGTTATGTGATTCAAGCACTTGAGACCCTGATCTGGAACCAAGACGAATAAGCTTTCTCGTCCTCTTCAGCAATGGGTTCAAGAAGGCATCCAGGGCCCGATTGGTGTAGCAGACGACGACTAGAGGAGGTGGAAAAACATCTGGATTATCCAACATAAAAGAGACGAGCGCAGTTCCAACGAAGCTTTTCCCTGTCCCAGGAGGACCCTGGACAAGGCTGAGTTCCATTGAGAGACATTTTTTGAAGGCATTCCATTGAGAGGCGTCAAATCTGGTCTTCTCGTGATCCGATATCGAGAGAAAGTTGCCGAGCTGCATTCTTCTAGCTGGCGAAGTTTCAGAAGATGTAGAGTTTGACATGATTTCACGGTAGACTTCCTCCGCAGATATGGGTTCTGACTGCTTGTCACTGGCGATATCGTGGTCACTGTTGAACACTTGGCTTGCGTTGACTAACACTGCGTCCTCGGACTGCTCGCGTAGATACTTTGGCTTCCTCATTTCCATGCAGTCCACCTCCGTCAAGTAACGCTCAAACGGGACCTGGAGAGAACTCAATCTGGAGAGAACTTCCAACGCTGGACGGTAGGCTTCAAAGTAGGCCTTGCATTCGTGCAGGTGACAGACGCTGCCGACTTGGAGTGTCTTCACCTGGTTGCTGCTTAAGACCGTTGCGAAGATCACGCCCTTCTTGAAGCATTCCTCAGAATGATCAGAAGCCACCGTTGCCCAAATAATTGGCTCCAACCTGATACCGTTGATGCGAATAGCCAGAAGAGATCCACTAAGGAGTAGCTTGGAAGAGGTCCAGTCGAAGTTGCCCTTATTGAACTTGGGACTCAGGAGCTTCAGTGAAAGCTGCAGTCCGCAAGGAGCGGCAGAGAGACGCAGGACCTCCACCTGGCCGTGATTGTGAAACACGTCTTGAGGGAGGGTTTGCTCATCATTGGCCAAAGCTTTGCGAACGCTCTCAAAGAAATCTTCCCGCAGGAGGTTGTACTGCGTCGATGTATACTCTGACGTTGAGCTGTATGGTCCCTTGACAAGATTCGGCTTTAGTTCCGTTGATGAATTCTTTAAGACTTCTTCAATCTTTAGCTCTTTCGAGGATGGTTGAGGGCGCTCCGGAGTGTTCCGGTCATTCGTAGGAAAAACTTCGAGTTCTGCAATAGCAGACCACATCTTGGATTTCAGTCTTATGTCAGTCACGTACCCCATGTCAAGGAGATAAGCAATTCTTTCGAATGTGGCGAGTGAATCCTTCACTACACTATCTCGGCGTGAATGGACAAGCTGTTGTAGCTGCTTTAAGACAGTGAAAAAGAAGCAACCGTCTTCTTCTTCTTGTTCCTCTAAGGCATCTTTCAGAGCATTGCCAATCACTTTTGGAAATAGGTTATTAAGGCTGGCAAGGATCCAGACAACATCGACTATGACCGCGCACTGCTCCCATTTTTCAACACTGAGCAACAGTTGGTTCCAATCAGTCTTATCCGCGGAGAGAATCCAGCCCAAGTCAAACTGTTCCTGCAAACTCTTGTTACTCGTAGCTTTGCCGGCGAGCTTTGACAGAACCTTCCACGTCAGTCGTTTTTCTCTTGCCGTCGAAGACATCACGCGCGTAGAAAGCGTTGGCATTGATCCAGATGACGAAGAAAGGAAGTGTCTGAAAGTATAACAAAAACATTGCTCCAGCTTCATCATGGTTAAGCGCAAGCCGGTAAGGCCACTGAGGGAGTTCTGTCTGAGGGCCCTGTCCAGCTTGGTGAAGGCGCAAGTGCGTAAGCTGGCGCAGAAGTCTGTGGCCGCTGACTGGTACTACGTCTTCCGAGGAGAGCTCGGCGCCGGCGCGAAGGAGCGAGTGCTCGAGGAGCAGGTACTGCTTGAGTTGTACCACACGTTCAACGCGGTGCCAAGCATCAGCTACTTCACCCTCGTCCGTACTTCTACTCCCTTTACAGGTGCAAGCGTTAAGACAATTTCTCATTGAAGGCACTGTGTGGTACGACATGGAGGACGTCTTCAGAGCCACTTTGTTGGGGGTGGAAGTAGCCGTCACCCTTACCAGAAATAGCTGGCGACAGCAAACAGGCGATATGGCGGGCTACCGTCAAGAGGTCGAAGCCATGTCTCAATTTGCGGGAGCCGCGGCTTTCGCCAATCTCCTGAGGCTGGACTTTAGGCATGTTCCCAAGTCGCTGCGCACGCGGCTTGTGAACAACCTGGAGAACTTTGAAAACCTCAAGGTCCTGAATTTGACCAGTGGACAGTCGATGCTTAAGAGTGTCTCAGCCAGGATTGTTGCTGGCATGACGAGTCTACGCAAACTGACGCACTTTTTCTGCAAGCATGACTGCACTTCAGAGCTGTTGGTGGCGTTAGCTTCAGTCAGCGGCGTCAGTATGAAAGTCTTGGACGTTGAGAATTCCAAGGCAGTGGACGACAGCTGCGTGGTGCCCATCTTAGAAATGACGGGCCTGGAGGAGCTGAATGTCTTCAGCACTCGACTGGGGGACGAGGCCAAGGCAAGGTTACTGATGGGGTTACCTTTACTCGTCCGTTTGGTAAGAGGCGACTTCCTTTGCGACGCGCTGGGCTGGATAGATTACTTGGACGAGTGGCCTTCAGAGGCCACGTTGCTCTTGACAGAGTTCTTCCCATCCCAGAGTTACTACTTTCACGAAGAGTGGCAGATGGAGATGGTGGCCAGGCGGTGTCCATTTATCTCCAGAATGTTCTTTATCTTTCACGAAACTTGCGTGCCCAACCTCATGGTGTTAAGCGCTTTCGAGAACCTCACAGAGCTGTGCTTGTACGGTGGCCACTTTTACAAGGACAAACTAAGAGACCTCCTGGAAGTGAGAGGATGCAACCTCCGGGAATTGAGTCTCATCTGCGTGCGGAACGTCGACTACCTGGCGTCGGCATTGATTTCTCAGTATTGTCCTCGTCTGAAGGTGCTAGCCCTAAGCAACTGCGACCTCGGCGAGTTTCGCTTGTCCAATAACGACGATCCCAACTCGGATGAAAATTACGAGAGAAGGCAGGCCTTCATCCGCATGGCGAGAAATGCCCAGGCCACGATCGTCGACTTTGCTGAACTGACTGAACTGTCTCTCTACAGTCGCTGTCGCTCCACCTACTTGGTCTTCTTACTTGGCCATTGTCCCAACTTGGAGACCTTGAGACTGGGCACAGGATGTGATATGAACGACGAAGTCCTTAATCGGATACTCATACCCGATAGGCGAATGTCCCAGCTAAGGGAGTTCCATTGCGAAGCCGCTGGAGCTGGCATGACCATGAGGTCCGTGCACCTGCTCACGATCACTTGTTCCGAGCTGGAAGTCTTGGGAGATCTGCAAGCATGGTCCGGAGTCACCCCTGCCGAGGTGGGCGCTTTCAGACAGTCCTGCTTCCAAGCCAACTGGCTGCTTGACACCAGCAGCCATCAGAGACTGCGAAAGTATCTGGAGATGCCCGACTACGATCGGAGGACGTACGTCAATCTGATGGCCGGCCCAAACATTGAGAGAATTAGGAGGGCCGAGAGAGCGAGGAACGCGCAGCTAGAGAATCAGGAGACATGAGTCTTACCCCGGACGTGGGCGAAGTTGTTCTCAGCCAAGCTTGTCAGTTTTTCCGTAGACTAAACTTCACTTCGCAAATGTTTAAACCTCATCATGTTGTGGATCATTCAGCCGACCCGGACGGAAAACGAGACAAGGAAGTCACGCAACTACTGCAGTTTGGTGCCATCGGTCGTGGTCTTTATTAAGAATCCCGATTAATCCACTATAGGACTCCTCTGGTCTTGGCCACCTTGACGAAGGACTCCACAGTCTGGTCGATATCCTCCTTGGTGTGCCCGGCCGAAATCTGAACTCTGATCCGAGCCTTACCCTTGGGGACCACAGGATAGCTGAATCCGATCACGTATACGCCCTCGGCGAGCATGTCTTCGGCGAAGTCCGCGGCCAACTTTGCGTCACCCATGTGCACTGACGGTAGTGACGGTACCTTGGGCATCACAGGGTTAAAGAAACTACGAAAGATTCTACCTGGACAAATGGGGTGATCGTCCCCGCCGATCTTGAACCCAGCCGCGGTCATTTTATTCCTGAACCTTTTCGTGTTCTCCTGAATGTTCTTCACGAATGAATCATCCTCATCCAAGAGATCAAACACCTTCATAAATCACGATGCAGTTGAACTCAGGGTGTCATAGAGGAAGTTCGTACACACATTGAAAATACCTTAGATGCTCCTGCAACGACTGGTGGTGGCAGTGAGTTAGAGAACAGATAAGGCCTGGATCTCTGCCTGAGAAGTTCGACGATGTCGTTGTTGGCGACGGTATAACCGCCGGCGGCGCCGCCAAGCGCCTTGCCCAAGGTGGAGTTGACGATGTCAACGCTGTCAGGCTCCATTCCAAAGAAAGCAGCAGTGCCACGGCCGCCGCGTCCAAAGAAACCCGTAGCGTGGCAGTCGTCAACGAACACCAAAGCGTCGTATCTACATTGAAGAAAGACAATAGCAACAAATATATCGAAGCTTCTTCTTGCCGCATAGGTTACTTCTTGGCCAGGTCACAGATGTCAGGCAGCGGCGCCACGTTCCCATCCATAGAGAAGACACCGTCAGTTGCGATCAGTCTGGTGCGGCAGTCCTGGCTCTCTTGCAACTTCGTCTCCAAGTCTATGACGGGATAGCTGGGTGAAACTAACCTAACTAAGTACGTAGTGTTCAGACTTCTCATACCTTTCATGTCTCGGTGCTGGAATCTGATTCTTTTAGCCTTGCACAACCTGACGCCGTCAATGATGGATGCGTGGTTGAGCGCATCTGAGAGGACAGCGTCCTCTGGTCCCAAGAGTTGTTCGAAGAGTCCAGCATTGGCGTCGAAGCAACTCGCATACAGGATGGCATTCTCCTTGCCGTGGAAGCGAGCGATCTTGCGCTCGAGATCCTACATGGAAGAGGAAGTCATGTTTGATGAAGTTACGTTAGAACCACCTGCATGAGTACTGCTTCACAATAACGCACTGCCTACGTACCTTGTGAATGTTCTGAGTGCCGCAGATGAACCTGACGGAGCTCACCCCTGCCCCATGACTCTGCAGTGTCGCAATGCTGCTCTTTATAACCTCAGGATGACTCTGTAAGATTGGTAGCTTAGAAGGAGCATCCGATTTGGCCTTAAGGTCTTCAGCGGATTTTAGTGGTTGCTCAGATAGGCACGAATCCCTTAACTTAGCAGCAATATCGACTCATGAGGACAGGGCGCCTGTGCAAGATCGGGAGAAAATCCTCCGGCGTAAGCACCACCTTACCGAGAGCCCCAGGTAGTTGTTGGCGCAAAAGTTTATGACCTTTCTACGGTCCCCTTCGACTTCCACCTTAACAGCCTGCTTCCCCGTGATGATCCGCTCAACCTTCCAAGTCCCAGCAGCCTTAATACCGTCTAGCTCGGACGTCAGGCGGGAGGCAAACGCAGCCGAAGCATATGAACGGACCAGCCGAAATGTGCCTGAGGGTCAACAGTACATATCAGGAGCCGACTCACAAGAAGCTGATACCTTTCAGCAGCATCATAGCAATCGGAATGTCCGAGAATCCGTGGAAACAAGGTGGCAAAGAGAGCACAGAACCAACTCTTCGGCTATCCCAAGCACAAGTAACTACTCGTTTCGCATGCACACTTGTGCATTCTGAGTGGAGGGAGCGAGGAAAAATCTGTTGACATGAACGAAAACATCTGCAAGTCCGCTGGAGAAAGGTGTTTTAATAGCATATGGTCCAATGCAAACATTTTAAGGCCTATAATACTTCTTATGAGTGCACTCGTAGTAACTATCTGAGTGCACGGACTTTTGGTAGCAACTTTGATTCCACCGGACTTGAATTTGAGTGACGTTATGACAGTCTTCGTCGTCAGAGACCTTCCCTAGGGAGGCTTGTCTTCTCTCTTATCTGCTCTCTTCCGCTCCCAACGATGAACTGTGTCCTGACAGCGTGACATGTTGGTCAACCGCATTGTTTGAGTCCCTCTTTCTGACCAGCCTGAGCTTATATCTGATCTTGTCACCGTCCTTCAGCCTTCGGCCAATGGGGTCACTGATGCTTAAGCACTGCCCTTCAGAAACGATCTCATCGTCAGAGGTTCGCAGGGAAGACACTTCTCCCCCGTAAGAGTACCTGCATGAGAGGAAGAGGTTTATACAGGCTCCCGCGATGATGCTACAGACAACTCACTTGACGTTTCCCTTGAAAGCCGTGATCTCGTACATATATTGCTGCGCCTCATTATCCTCACCCAGCAGCCAGACCCAATGATGAAGCCAGCGGTCTCTCGTCAGGGCGACGTCAAAGAAGGTGCGGCCGAAGCAAGTGATGAGTCGGGGAGACCAGGCTCCGTCGCCACCTAATGAGATGCAGCATTGCCAGGATCACTTACAACTGCAATAACCAACTGAAAATAACAAGCTTCTGTACCGAAGTACTGTCCTATGAGGATCATGGACGCTGTGATTTCTGGCCCGTCGGACTTTCGACACTCCTCTTTATGGGCGGTGCTCACGTGCTCCACCACTGCGTCCGCCGCCAATTTGTGATCGCACTCGATGTACGGGCAAATATACGGCCGATACTTGCAAACCTTCTCATGCTGTGAAGGAACAAGGAAGGCGCGAACAATTATGCACCTACAGTGCAGGTTGCCGACATCAACATTCCTCACCGTCTCTTTCTCCTTGTACGCCACCTGCACTCTGCAGCCGAACTGCGCGAAGTCGCAAGGAAAGGTCATGTATGAAATCGCCCTCTCGGCGAACATGTTTCTGATGTCGATGTCCACTTCTCGACACAAGGGGCAGCTTTGCACTTTGATCCTGCAGTTGTTGCACGTCACGTGGCCGTTGCGGCACTGCATGATGGGCGGCAGGGACACCCGCGAGCACACGGGGCATTCCAACTTATGCTTGAGGTCATCGGGCAGAGGGAGCGTGCCCGGCGACCAGGACTCTGGCGTTAGCGACGTGGTTTGTACTATGAGGGAGAGGAAGTTCGTATACAAGTCATGAAGTCGCGCGCAAGAATGTTTCTTTCACCTCCTGAGTCTCTAGTAGTAGGATGACAGACGACGAGATCAGATCGCGCCAACGCGGGCGCTACAGTGGGAGTCCTGGCAGAGCCCACTTCCGTCATAGACGACTCATCCGTTGTAGGCCCGCCTCCGTCCGAGCCGGTGGGGAACGCAAAAGTCATGGGCGGCTCCCACTGGTCAACTTGGACAAGCTCGCTGTCTTCCTCTCCATCCTCCGCCAGAGGCGTGACAACGGCAACTGGCTCTTGATTGTTCGGAGGCGGGGGCGTCGAAGAAACCTTTTGAGTTTTTCTTGATGTCGACTGCGGCTGACGAGAGGACGCCGGCTGGCGACGCGGACGACATCTCGAGACGGAGGAAGTATTTGATGACGAGGAGGAGGACGAAGACGACGAGGACGATGGATTGGCGTTCAGCTCCAAGATGACGTCCGACGGGCGGCTCAGCCGAACCGAACGGGTCCTAGAGAGGAAACGTCAGTCGTCTTGCTCGGCGATCTTGATTACTCACCTTGTCTCCGTACCTGACCATGATGACGAAGTTGTTCTTGCAGTTGCCACTAGCCACAGGAGCGCTGCTCCTGCGGGACTGACGAAGTTGCTCGCTTGAGTTTCTTCTAGTCAGAGATGGACTCGAGCTCCGATGGTCAAGCCGAGCAGCCTCAAAAACTTTTGACAAAGGGAACGATTGTTCGGCTCAAAACAGCTTGGACAAAAAGTTTGATCTTGACCAAAGCTCTCATCACGTAATGGAGTCAGTACTGATCCCTCTGGGATGTCCACGTCATCTGAAGGACCTTTTTCAGTACCAGGGATAAGAATTTCAGTCAAGGAAACAGGATTGGAGAAAAGAAACAGTTTTTCAGCTCGTTTGGAACTAGGTTGTCCTTATCGTGTGACTTTGATCGATATTAGATTTGCATAAGCCATATAATGTCAAGCTTATATGCTTAAGCATATCCTTATTTTTCACAACATTTCAAACCTCGTTTTTGGTGATCATTTACAAAAATGAGTCCGGGCAATCCTTAACAAGGCCCCTCAAACAACACTAGCTCAAGTCACTTTTTTCCAGGCCCATTAGTCAAGCCTTGATCAAAACCAGGCTTAACCCTGGTTTTGATCCAAGCCTTCGTATGGACTTGGCCAGTTCGGCTCGCCTCGAATCGGCTCAGTTTGACAGTTTCGGCCCGAGCTCCATCTCTATTTCTGGTCCAAGTGTTTTGCCCTCTTCTGGCTTGACCTGCTGATCTGCAGAGTTCATCCTGTGACTTTTCCTGTTCTGACAGCAGCCGCGACTGCAATAAATTGTTGCGAATTTGGTGCTTTTAGGATTTCCGAACTGGTCACTCTGTATTGGCTCCAAAGCCTGTCCGGGTTACATTTAAAGGTTCTAATTATGTTAATGGGACCCCAAGACACTTGCGTCACTATTATGGACTGAGCGTTATATACGTAACAATCCTTAACTTGTTTTGCTGTGCAACCTTCAACCGTCGAAGCTGCTTCAGATCAATTTTGCGGAACCCTTTGTCACCAATCGTTATGACAAGTACTCTGGCAACGCCATTGAGCAAGAGGAATAGCAGTAGCACCGCGAGAAGTGCTGCGCCGTCAGCAGCTCGTTGTACTGGAAGGAGTCGAAGCTTCACGTCAGCGACAAAGTCGCAGTCAAGCTGGGAAACGTCTACCATGAGAAATGCCATCCTCATGTGTTTGAGTCAGGCTACCTTGTATTCGCTTAGTTTTCCTTTTTCCATGACAACAGATTTCAAACGTTTGTCCTTGACTTTTTAAGGCAAGCAAGTAATAAATTTCGGACGTTATTTCCAATAGAAATACACTCTTATGTTAAGACTGGTGGGACCTCGATGACGTTCCTTGTCTGTTTCTTCCTCCCCCACCTGACTGCACAAGGAAGCCAGCATGGAGAGATAGAAGTGGCCCACCAAGTGAGGCTTCCTGTCTTTGAGGCGGCCCACATTGTTCTGCGCAACCAGCCCTAAGTTCAGCTCGGGGGTGTTATGAGAGCTGACTACACCACTGCACGCTGCAGCAGCTGTTCAGCCTCAGCTGCTCCTCAGCTGCTGTTCACTTCGCCAGCACCAGCGTCAGCTCCAAGCTCCAGCCATCTTCGTCTCGCAAGTTCCCGACCGTACCACAAGTCGGCTTCTTCTTCCTCCCTCAGGTCAAGATGGCGATGGCCGCAGTGCGGAAGGCGCCCAGCATCGTAAAGGCGTGGGGCGAGCCACGGTGGGCCACATTTCTCAAGTACGGCAAGGTGGAGCTGACTCCTCCGTCCCTGAGCGAGATCCCCGAGGCTCTCGGGCAGGCGGCGTCACTCGTAAAGTCCGCCACCACGTTCAAGTGGACGAAAGTCCCCGTCAAGGTATGACGACTGCCATTTTTAATGATCTCACAGTGCGGCATTCATGGAATACGCACACTACTGCAATGACCACGTGTCTGTCCTTGTTCCAGGAGGCCTGGATCAACACCCTGGTGACGGCAGAGGTCGTGTGCTGGTTCTTTGTCGGCGAGTGCATCGGAAAGCGGTCGCTCATTGGCTACAATGTGTGAAGAGTGGTAGGCGTAGTCGCAGTTCGTAGAGTGGCGTTATATACAATACAAGTCGAATACTAAGTGTAAGGCTAATTTTCGGGGTCCGTTCTTTGGTAGAACGGGATGTTTTTGACCATCGCGCGACACCGGATCTTCGTGGCGTCTCCGACCTTCATGTCGTCCGACAAGTTCAGCTTCATGGTGACTACCATTGCAAGTGAGACGCTTGGCCCAGGTACGGAAAGCTCCGGATGTCAAAGTAGGGTCCGGGGTGAAGCGAGAGATAGCCTGGATGAGAAAACTGCTTCGGTTCGCCGTCCGCGCCCTACTGTCTCTACGTGCCCATGAGCGGCAGGTGCTAAGAGCTCTTGTCGGCTGTCAAGAACATCTTGTCGAACTTGTTCTGATCCGCATACGGCACTTTGGCCGAGCCAGCATCGCTTATTCCGTTCTTCGCCTCCAGAAGCTCATTGCGGTTGTACCGGTACGAATCCAATCATTCTGTTAAGCTTCAGCAAGAAGGTCGGGACCCAGCCCCGAGTGAACCGCCACGTAGCGGTAGCGACAGACCACGAGCGTCGTCGGCGCTCTATATCGGGTAGGACATGCCACACGACTTCTTGAACTGGGTCGCCTCAGCATAAGGCTGTAATTGAAGATACCGCAGTTGATGGCGTCTCCAGTCATTTTCCTGTCCTTAATGTTTTCGAGAATGTGCTCTTTTTACTGGTGGAGCCTCTTGCTTCCCGAGTCATCGTCGTCTGGACCGTATCGATGGGGGAAATGGGTCATGAGATGAACGTCCAGAGGTGGCTTGATGAGGATCAGAGGATATCCGATCGTCTCCGTGACAAGGTGAGACAGGTTCTGCAGTTGGATTGGTGCTCCCTCATCAAGGAGAGCATTGGCCAAGTGGTAGCCTACTCGCCTGGGTCTGGCCGGATCCACGAGCGCGAGATTGACGAGGTAGCCACACAGTATGAAGAATCCACGCAGGATCGCGGAAAAGTCAATCATGAGCACGAGCAAGAAGTTCTTGCCGCAGTGGCGATTCTTCCAGTCCTTCTCGTGACTGACTTCGCCCTCCTGCTGGAGGAAGCTCGTCAGCGTTTCTTCCATCCTCATCCTTCGACAACACAATATACGAGTGTAGAATCGACAAGACGGATTAACTGATGAGAAAGATTCTTGGGTTTATTCTGGGTATTACTCATTCCCATAATATTTTAACGCGCGAAAGACAAAACAGTCATGCAAAAATCAATACCAGTGTTGCCACATCTAGCGATTTATCACAAAACCGGCCATTCTAATGGTAGCATTCTCACCGGTTTCTTAGGAGTAAATTGAGACTTTTGGTCTTTATCCCTATTTACTTAGGACTTATACTTTCTACTAAGGACGCGAAATCCTCATCATAAAGTGACCGTTTTGTTTGGCATTCCGAAAATAGTCAACCACTTTGCTTTTTCTTCAAAAACTCGATGATTGATTCCACGTTTTACCCTTTTTGTGATATTCCGCTTGTGGTGTGTGGCAACACTGCTTTCTTCTTCACAGGTTCTGTCCTAAAACATACAATAACAGTCACTTGTTCACCTCAGTAAAGTCAATGACAAGTCTCTCCATCGTTGGTATAAACTGGTTGGTTTCCACGTTCGCCTTGGCAAGCATCCTCTTCGCAGCGATGGTCTCAGGCTTTTTCCTGTGCTTGTCCGAGTAGTGCACCACCTCCTTGATACCTGACTGGATGATGATTTTTGAGCACTCATTGCACGGAAAGAGCGTGGAGTAGAGGACACAGTTTTCCACGTCAGCGCTGTTCTTGTTGAGGATCGCGTTCATCTCTGCATGACACACGTAGAGGTGCTTGTTGAAGAGTCTGTCGGGTGAGCTTTTGCCCCAAGGCATCTTGTCATCCGGACAGCCCCGTGGCATCCCATTGTAGCCAATGCCCACAATCTGAAGCTGGCGGTTGACAATACAAGCACCCACACGAGTTGCCGGGTCCTTGGATCGTAGCGACGCCAGGAACGCAGTCGACATGAAGTACTCTCTCCAGCTAAGGTAGTCAGAACGCTTGTCGGAGCTGGCGACGATTACGAAGATGTCGTCGGGCACCTGGGCAGTGTCAGTGTTGTCCGTGTCAAGCACGTTAGCAGTGTTGGAGTAGTCAGCTGCCATTGCGTCAAGCCTTGTGCTGGACCTGCCTGTCCGCACCCTGGCGTGTTGTCTTCAGAAAATACATTCCTATTTACGTACATCGTGGGGGAGTATAAGTTCTTGCCAGAGACAATACTTGTCTCAGGCTCCTGCTTAGACTGCTTTGCTCTTCAATGCAGTATACAGAGTTCCCACTAGAAGAAGCCAATTGGATCCATGATAGAATAGGTTCTCTTATCTATCTCATCCACACTGTGCATGCCTAAATCTTAGTGCCACTGGGCTTTTTCAGCTCATCAGCTACTACCGTAAGCTAAGTTGGTAGGATCCATAACCCAACTCTTTTAAGTATACTTCATCATTGAACAGGTAAAATTGGCTGTTGAAGAATCAGCCAGGTTCTTCTGTGATTCTCGAAGGTTGTGTTTATGGTGATGAAGAGGAAAGAGATCCAGATCAAGTTCTTGCTTCATGTCTCCGTACATTCAGGGGTGGCATTCGAGAATCACAGAAGAACCATTCTCATTCTCTCCGAAGCTTATTTCGTCTCTCTACTCAGTAGAACTTTGACATGGTGAAGATGCTCCATGAAGCAATGATCATCGAATGGTTGCAGTAAAGATGTCGATAAAGTGAACTAGAGGCTGCTGAAGGGAACCTTTACGGTGCTATCTCAAAGTTCGACCGCAGTACAAAAATATCATCAGCTATTCCGCAAGTTGTCTGAACAATTGTGTAAAACTGCTACTTTCTGAGTTTGCCTCAATCTTATTACCAAAATGTATTTTTCAGACAACTTCTTATTATTACAAATTTACGTATACGAGTTTTCCACTCTCTATGTGACAGCACAAATGCACTGGAGGAGGCAGTCCTGGACTTTTCTCCCGAAGAACCTGACGGGGACCACGCGAGATGAAGGCTGTTCTAACCGTGGTGAGCACAGCCATTACTGATGAAACTTCTCTCTACCTATAGCTACTCCTTGTACAGGATCAGAACTTCCTTTTTAGGTCACAGTTGTCTGAAAAATACATTTTTGACTTGGTGGTCATAACACTTCGGCGCACGTACAAAGTTGCAGCTTTACAAAATTGCTCGCACATAGCAAGTGACAAGAGTGTGCGATATGAAAGATCCGACGTCGATACGGTACGATATTCAGGCCCAAAATCGGTAGTCGGTATTGCAAAAGACCTCGGTGACAGTCGGTATCACGATAATTATCCTTAATCGGTACTTTGTATTGATTGTCACTCGGCAAAAGTCGGTACTTGGTAAAATCTTGCATATTTAGCTACTTTGTGCTGGGTACAAGTGTTTACGTATTAAGTAATGTCAGAATTTTGTTCAAGAAAATGATAATGGCAATCACAAGCGAAAACAAACCGATAGATTGTGGATCCACTGCTGAGCAGCACCATGATAAACGGGTTGACGTTAAAGCGAGGGTGCGATATTACCCAATACCGACTGGCGATACTCAATATCGTCAGATCTGAAGTTGGTGCTCGGTATCGGTACATCGTACATTTTTATCAAGTAACAAGGATGGTATCATTCTATTACAGTAGGTACTTGACCATAACAAGGTCTGCTTGAGATGAAAGAAACATTGGACCTACAGGCATAGTATGAACCTGGTAATGTGACGAAAGCCCAGTCACAATTACGTTAAAGCGCGCGCTGTATAATATCATAAATTCTATCAGATACCTCATTGGGATCGACAATCATCATGTTAGCTCCTAAGTTGCATTAAGGATGAACCCACCGTGTACAACTTGTAAATGTGCACCTACCCCCGCGAAACAATACGACTCTGAAAGCCGGGATTCATAAGGCCAGACCCGGGGCCGACCCCATTGGCCAGCCAGGAGAGAAGGCAGAAACAAACCTACCAGTACTGCATTATAATGGTATTGACTCATGTCGAACTTGGGGGCGGCTAAGGCTCCCCACCACGAAAGCTTGCCCTTGAAGGGCTGTGAGTCTTGAGTCAACATAATGTTGGAGCGAACCCAGCCGGGGTCCCGCCCGCCAGTCAAGAAGAGAAAGGCCTCGGTCTGGTCAAGTGCAGCACGTGATGCAGAACTTGGTGCTGGTTTTATTGACGTCCAAAAGGTGGCGCTGAGCAAATTACAGATCCAATTTCAGAATCATGATCACCATCGGATGAATGATATACAGTTGAATGTTTAAGTGTTGAAAAATAAGACTCAACGTTCAGTATAAACACAGAGGTACGTTCATGACAAAAAGGCTGTCGCAATGCATGATGTTTGGAAGTACAATTTTTGAATTGTGTGCGTATGAGATGTGATACACGAACCCAGACACCAATTGGTATTATAGTATAGTACAACAGCATAAGTAAACTAGAGTACACGTTATGTGCAAAAAAAGGAAAAAACACTCAGCCCTGAACAGTACGGAATGATAGAAATGGGTCTTCTCGTCAAACCGTCGCTCGTCTTGCCCTATTCGTCCTCTAGAGTGTGCTTGACCTTGGAAAAGTCAAAGTCCTCACCGGTGCCTCGCTTGAAGATGTCCAACACGTCCTTGCAGGTGGTCTCGAAGTGCGAGGTGGCGTCGTAACTCTTGGAGATAAAGATCTGACTGGCTTGTCCGGCGTCTACAGGCTCGTAAACGTCGCTCAACTGCAGAAATTTCTGCTTCACCGGGCCAAGTAAGGCCACTCCGGGCTGGATCTCAGCTTCCGGATTCGCCGTCTCCACTGTGGTGGACACCATTGCAACAAACCACCCCTTGCTGGCCACGTTGTGGGTGTAGCTCACCATGGTGACGTAGATGTCGGAGTGCCGATTGACCTGCTTTTGCGGGATAATGATCTGAGTGGAGAGAGCGTCTTTGGTGTTGGGCACGGGATGATCCATGAGGCAGATACAGCGCACCACCTGTCCCACCTTGCGCACGCGGTCGGGCGCGTACGAAGGGTCGCAGTAGACCTGCTTGCAGCGGGCAACTTCCTTGCCAGACTTGACGCCCACCACCTTGCCAGAGTCATCCACAACCAATTGGTCCACGGGCTTGTCCAGCATGTATGTGCCACCGTAGATGGCGCTGAGTCTGGCGAAGCCTTGGGGAAGTTCACCCAGACCGTACAGCGGATATAAGTAAGGAGACTTGCCGTAGCGCGCCAGCGAGTCCGAATACAGCTTGATACGCTTGATGGTGTCCAAACATGGCAGTTGCAAGTAGGCATCATCGCGGTAGAGGGCCAGGGCGTGACCAACAAAGTCGCAGGTATTAGCGTCAAGCCCGTACTTGCGGTAAACTTCCTCCATCGTGGTCTTAGCCGGGTCCACTTCTTTCCAGGTCTTTGGGTCGGCATCATCGAAGTCCTGGACGAAGACGAGGAAGTTCTTGAAGCGGCGCTTCTCAAACATTCCCATTAGATCAGAAGTGAGGGCCTCGCGCTCGTCGGCCGGGACCTTCGAAATCTTGCCGGACTTGCCCATTACGTAACTGCCCTCCACGCTCTTAAACTCCAAGTAGCGTGTGACGCCCGTGTGGATGAGCAATTTGACCAGCTGCCCGTTGGCCATGATGAACTTGGGGATAAGGTCGACGTTCCAGTCGCGGTTGCGCCCGTAGACATCCCCCGGCTCAGGGAGGCCGAACTTGGTGAAGAGCTCGTCCAGAGGAGTCAGCGACGCGGATTCGCCTCCGTAGTACTTGTTGCGATCCATGTGCAGTACTTTCTTGCCTGAGACGGACAGCATCCCGGACAGGATGCATTCGGTGAGGCCGGTGCCCAGCACGATGCAATCGTACTCCTCATCCATGCTGAAGCAGAAGGGGGAGTTAAAGACTCCGTGCCAATGGGTGTGGCGAGGGACCGCGTCCGAACCAGGACGAGGACAGGGTAGACACCTACCTGCTGGCGTTGGTGACGTGGACGAAGGCGAAGGGAACGCACGAGAGCAACGAAGCGAGGAGGCAGAAGGGAAAATGAGAAGAGCTCGGGGAGTCGTCAGACCGCAGGAAGGAGTAGGAGGGACGGCGACGACGGACGGCGACCTGCTGCCAGATGCTTGATCGCTCTCTGCTTCACTGCTGCGCTGCGTTAAAAAGTGCACAAGCTCCAGAGCTCCGCCTTGTGCCGGCCGGCTGTGTGGACGGGGATGGTGGTGAAGGAAGAGAACTGCGCTGGTGGTCGACATCGGCTGGTCTGATCCTGGTGGGCTCTGCAGTCAGCTCCACGCCGAGGCAGCAGTGGAGCTGCGCCGTCGGCCTCCTGTCGTCAGGGCCGCAGAAGCAGTCTGCGCAGAAACGTGGAACGTCTGTGGTTGCCAAGTCGACGGAGCACGAAGTTCGACGAATTCGCCGATCACCGAGAGATCTTTGAAAACATTGTAAACTTGACCAAGGAAGACCAAGTGGACCTTTGGGACTCCTTTTGGTTCTTCTTAAAGGCCTTAACGCCATAAAAAAATCACTCGAGGCTTTGCCAAAATTCGGGAAAAAGTCGCAGTCTCAGCCAGGGCAACTCTGCAACTGTGGCGCCTGTTTTCAAAAATTGCTCAGCCTGTTCTGTTTACGCCGCTTTTAAGGCCTCAAAGTTGAACAAATCCAGATCGGCGTTCGTTGCCGCAGAGATGTCTGTGTCTCCCTTTGCCTCAGTTCCCACCAATGTGCTCACCGATCTCCCAGGGGCCGGGATGCCGTCCAAGACTAAGAAGAGGCCTACCCGATCGTCATGGGTGCACCACGACGACGATGACCCCTTCGGCCTGAACTCTTTGGCCCCTAGGCCCACGCCTGTGGCGGTGCCTTCCGAAGACGCCAAGACGGATGTGCTGGTGGAGATTGACGGCGACGATGACGTTGCCAAGTTGGGAGGTCCTCTAGCCGACTGGGACCTGCTGGAAAAGGAGGCTCGGTCTCTGGCCGTGGAACTGTCGGCCACTAAGACAAAGAAAACTCCCCTGAGTCGTCTGTTGTTCTCCTCCTCGCTCGACAAGTACAGCCCGGCTAACCAGAGTGACGACGGCAGCCCTCTCCTTCTTACGGATGACAAAGAGGGGGTGGCCGCAGCTCGGAGAGATTTTCTCGTTGCATCCAGTCCGGAATCCTCTCCGGTACGTTCTCTCCGGTTTGGTCAAGAGGAGCAAGAGAACGAGGAACCGTCACTAGGGCGCGATGTTCAGACTTTGATGGTGTCCGTTTCTCCACGAAAGAAGGTCTTGGGGCCGAGCAATGTGGTGGCGGCGGCGGCGACGTCGATTGGGGTGACGACGACGACGACGACGATGACGATGACGACTACCACCACCACCGCTAAGTCGCCCAAGGGCCTTAAACAGCAACAGAAAGCAAATTTATTGTCAGAGCGCGATTCTGCCGGCAGACCGTCCTGTACTCCTCATAGGCCACGCCCGGAACTTGGAAGGCGTCCCCTCAATGCCGGACACACGACTGGAGATGCTTTGACCACTGTAAGAGCGAAATTGGGGGCGCCACTGGCCACACCTGGTCGAAATGAGTCGAAAATTGTTAGCAAGCCGATTGCTGCAGCTTCCAAAGTGCAGAGACCCGGCTCAGTTCGGACTCTTCCCAGCAAAATGACGCCCGCGACCTCTTTGGGTGGAAGGACTCCAACCCCCAGAAGACCCCTCGTCGACACTCCGAGGCCTTCAGCACCGTCTTGGAAGCCCCCCTTGGCAGACACTCCGAGGCCGGAGGCTGGAAAAATGTCAAAACGGCGGTCGCTGCTCCCTTCGCCAGCCGTCAGTAACAAGACGACGATGGTGTTTGGGCAGCGACAAAGAGGTCCTGAGATGAAAGTACGCCCATTTCTGCCTTCCCAGTCAGCGTCAAACCCCCAGAGGCCCCCTTCAGCAGTCCGGCGTTCGACTGCTGTATCATATGTGACTCCTGCGAGGACAGCTCCGTCCTCTGCAGGGACGACGACCTCCAGGCTGGGCCAGTCAGTGCCTCACAATGTGAGGCGGAGATCCGGCATACCTAACCCACTGCTAAGGAAGTGAGCACTTCGTCTGTTACTCAAGCTAGTTTAGATTATTTTATTATAATGATTGAGGCTGGACTTGTCATCAATGTCAGTTTAAGTTGCATCATACACTATCAATCAAAAACACTGTCTTCTCACTTTGAAACCTTACGAGTTTTGAAATACGCGGTCAAACTGTTAAGCTTAGGCTCGTTGGGTTAGGTTTTTTAAGCTGATATACAAAACTTGAAAAATGGCCAACAAATGACGGAGCTAAGCGTCAGGGTTCGACGAAAAGATCCTCGCGCCCATCGTCGCCGGTGACCCACAAAAGGAGGTCGCTGAACGGTTTCAGGTCTAGTTTGTCGCATCAAAGAGAGCTACGAGGCATCAGGGAGGTGGCCGACCCCGAACCGCGCGGACTGAGGCCGTCATTGACGCCCTCAAGAAGGAAGTCGAGGTCGCGACGATGATGCTCGGGTACGTTGGCTCCGACGGAAGAGCCTCCCCGCCGATCTGAGTCAAAGGGACCTCGGACCACAAGAAATACAAGAGGATCCTCGCCCACCGCGACTTTCCAACATTGGACCGAACCAACGGCGTCGGAAAATGAACGCAGGACCTGGCCAAGGTCGTCCAAGAGTACCATGAGCAGAAGCTGGGGTCGAGGAGATTCCGGTCCTAGCAGCTCTGGCCGCCATCAAGCCCCAACTTAAATCCCTTCGACTTCTAGGTCTGGAGCGCCGTGGAGAGGGATGTCTGTGCCAAGTATCACAGTGGTGTCGACTCACTCAAGGTCAGTGTGGAGCAGCACTGGGGCAACATTCCCCAGTACGCCCTCACCAGCATCTGCAAAGACTCCGGTCCCAGGTGGAGAAGTGCATTGAGGCCGGAGGTAGAATTTTTGAAAAAATGAGCAAGGAACTTAGGGGCTTTTCAAATATGTAAGTGTACATCAACTATTATGAAAGTTACAGACATTTTTCATTTCCTAAAAATGATGGGACAGTATTTTGGATGGATTGTGTAGATTGCAATGCTGCTAACAGATTGGACTGCTGACACCTTCATGAAGTCTCCCACCGTTTAGCACTGTTTCTTGGAGCATGGGAGAGTTAAACCTGACAAATTACATCAAAGTTTTGGTTCTCAACAATTGAGAGGCCACAAACCAGGGTCAAGACAGCAATTCTTCAGCCTCAACAGGAAAGGTCTTTAAACTGTCAATCATGAGACGACAACTTTTGGACTTGGACAGCTGGCATGGATCTTTCTCCACAGTGCTGACCATGGTTCAGTTTACCATCTGGCATGGGGGAGGGGGGGGAGGTTGGTGCAACT
>JAAUXU010069798.1_pt1 | contig 32044 bp, 26 predicted proteins | sample 7278151 | NCBI WGS metagenome assembly JAAUXU01 (sample SAMN14350113, study PRJNA611818) | marine sediment metagenome | isolation source: surface marine sediment (1.8m) | place: French Polynesia: Moorea | collected 2018-08 | reverse complement strand
GTTAGTTAAAAAATGAATATCCAACGCCTGCCCCTAGACCATTCTTCTACACCCAAAATTTTAAACACCTAAAACCCCCCCCCCCCCCCGTGTTGCTGCAGCTACCATTGAGAAGAATGGAAAACGACCGCAAAAACGCCCTGAACGGTTATAGGAACTTGGCCGCCAGAAGCGCTAACTCTCTGCCTCCTCCACCAAAATGCCCCATCCTCTAGTAATGGGATATGAGCATGGGAGAAAAGAAGGCAAAGGCTGTTGCAAGTAGTGACGCTGTACTGTAGTTACATCTTTGGTGTGCTGCGCTCTGTACTTCACGCTTCACAAGAGATTTGGTAAGATGACTTCAGCTCGTTCTCGTCGTCCTATGCAATTTTCCCCTGCACACTACAATACACGGAATTTACCTCAGGGCCTGCGAGTCGACGGTCAGAGGCAAAAATCCCCAAATTCGCATACTGAGACATTTTTCGATGAAGCTGTGTGCATCAGTGCAGTGACGCTTTCTTCTTCATCGCATGAAAGTTTGCAACTGCTGGTTAGACCGTTAGCTACAAATATCTTTAAAAAAATGGCCTCGCAAAAGTTCGAAGCACTGAAGCTCTCTTTTGTCATGTTTTTGTTGCTTTCTCCTTCGTCATCACCTTGGGCATGCTTCTCTTCTGCTCACCATTCTCCCCACAGCATGCAACAACATATCTGTTAATTCATGTATTTAGACTGTCAAATGTGAAAGAATATAAATAACTCAAAAATCATCGGCCACAGATGACATGCACAATTCGAAGCATAAATGATACCTCGTCACCACTCTTCTACGCCGTGGGGCTGCACGCAAACAGTCGCATGATATGCACACAATGTGTATTAATTCCCGCATCAGCCTGGATCGTGTGATACAGACAAAGTTGAAAGTATTCGTACGGAGTGACGAGCAAAATTTCTCAAGCACTCTAATTCTACTAATAGGAACTTGGTCGCTTATGAGTACAGGGATGGCACCTGTATACTAGCATAATGGAAGAACTATCTATGAAAGTCTTGCAGTTTGTTAAAAAAAAGTTTTAGCATAGACTCACCGCTCTGAGTTTGAGAGGGGTGTGTGGAGATGAATAAGTTTTAGGGTTTTTTTATTCAGTATTGACTTTCGCGAAGTTGCACTTTGTAAGGAAAGTGAAAAAGAGTTAGATGCTGCTGGGAGTTCTAATGCTGCGTCGATTTGAAGCCCTCTTTTTTTTTGCTAATTCGATATTGGGATTCGAGATAGAAAGTTTTTTTCTCGGTAACAAACGCAAATTTGAAAATAAATAAATAACGGTTTGAACGGCCAAGAACATTGTATCTTTCTCCGGGGACTCACAGTGACGAACAGACGGGCGTGCAGAGAAGTACGTACGTGCTCTGTAGTTGAGATTTATGTCAGAAACGTAGGCACATCGTTGAACAATGCAAAGCGCAATTCGCACTGCTCTCCTGTTGCACTCGGCACTGGCTCGACATGCCAAAAGACAAGCCAAAGTTGGAGGCATTTTCCCGAACTCTTCGCCAGGGGAGAAATTGCAACGGTCCCAACACTCCAGAGATGGATGCAGCCTTCAGGATTTGCTCTTGCCAAAGGCTGTGCCGACTGCCCCGGCGGGGTCTTGCCAAACCCGCAACAAATGATGAGCAGAAAACTTTGCAAAGTTTGTAAGGTTAATTACACAGCAGATCCACTTTGCAACAATGCTTTTTTATATTTTCATTTTACAAAAAGGTATAAGACTGAACGAGCTTCTCTGTACGTGGAACAACAAAAAAATAAAAGATTACAACGTACTCACGTCTGACGCAATTTCTTCACTTTAGCAGATAGGAAAGCGCTCTTTTTTGGCCCAGGAATGAGTCCCACGCAGTGATTGGGACCTCAAAATTGCTCTGTAAGAGAAAATCTAATCCAACTGCACGATCTCTCCTCTACCTACCTGTACTTACGACAGCCCTCTATCTGCATGATCCTACTCTGGGAGGAAAAGAAGCAGATGTTATGGCGTAGTAGGCCTTTCTCAACCACTTCCATAGACGACAAAACGAAGCTTTCCAGCAAGGAAAAGACTACTTTTTCAGGAAGCTAAAATCAAATCGGGCCACGATCAGCTGCACTGCAGTAACTACCTACTACGGATCCGTGTGTGTGTGTGTGTGTGTGTGTGTGGGTGGGTGGGTGGGTGCGCGAGCGCGTGCGTGAGGGCCAGTACAGCAGGCAGCAGCACCCGCTGTACTGTACATATGCAGCAGACACATGTGCACTCCGCACTCTGAGCTGTTGCGCAAAGTCAGGCCGTCTGCAGTGTGTGTGTGTGTGCCTTCTGTCTGCACGTTCAAGTTTTGGCTTTTGTCACATATAAAAGTAGGCTTGGGCAAAAAAAAGTTTTCGACAGGCGGTCGTCGTGACCTCTCCTTGGAGACTGCATTATTGAGGTGGCATTACTGTTGTATTGAAAGGAGTCACAATATATGAATGCATTTTGCTATTGATAATCTCGCCCGGACAACCCAGGCACACTCGATGTGGCATCTTCGGAGAAAGGATTGTCGCCATGTTATATTGAAATATTCATGTTTTTCCTCGGCGTGGTTTATTTTTCAGCTGCCAGCACCTTTTCTCGGCAAAGTGACCTCTTCGCGTGCGTCCGCGGCCTCAGCCGCAATAGAGAGATTACCAAAAACGAGCCACTCGTGCAATTTTTCTCGCAGATTTTTCAGAAGGTGCTTGCTTTATCGCCATGATGGATCTTTGCACGACCGGCGCTGGCGAGCAGCACGAGGCTCGCGTGGGACACGGAGGCCATAGCCGGCTGCTTCTTCCTGAGCTAAAGTCTGGCGCACACGAAGAAGAAACGAAAGTTCACGTAGAGGAAGACTGCGCAACTGCATTGCGCAGTTTTCCTTGGGAAACCACACAAGTTAAGTAGGGCTAAGGTTAATTATATTACCATTTCGGTCAACGGAGAAGAAAGTCAGACGAAAAGCTGCTGGATTTGCACATAATTCGCAGTAATCCCTTCTTTCATTATGCGGACAATGAATCACGTTGCTTCAGAACTTCGTCATTAATGAAATTCTCTGCCTTGAACGTCGGTTTAACTGTGCCCTTTGAGCTTGATCACACGTTAACTGTTCCCTAATTTTTTTTTTGAAAAAAAGAACAAGGACTCTGCTTGGGAGTCGAGATGAGTCGTTATTTTCCACGAAGCGGGACCTGTAACTGTGCACCACTTCTCAGGCTTCCTCTTGGCCAGTTTGGTTCCCCACTTACACCATTCTGTACAACTGCATGGGCAGGCCCATTTTTAGCTTCCCATTGACACACGCTACTTTGACTGCTTCTAACATTGACTGAACACCTGCTGCGGCAACAAGATCAACTTCAGCAGCGAGTAGAAGCTTCTTTAGCGATAGAGCGTTAAACTTATCCCCAGACATCAAAGTAACCCTGCCTAGTTCTGAACGCTTTAAAAGAGGCTGGATTGGACATCTCTGCTTTGCATTGAGTACATAGACGCGTTTAATTTCATACGCCAGAGTGGAGATTTGTATCGCCGGCTGAGCACCTACGATCATTAGGGATCACTCACACACGTACCATATAGTACAACTAAGTTACATCAGTTATATCCCGTATGACAGAGTCACTTGTCGCGAATATGCTCGGTGCTTCCACTTCCTCCACAGCCAAGCCACCCAAGCTTGTCCTGGTCTCCTGACCACACCTCAACACAAACACTTCTCAGAGGTTTTACCTCTGTGTGGAATAGGTGTTCTTATGCTCAAGAATTCTAACCTCTGCCTCCAGCATAGAGCGTCCAACGCAGGGTTTCCCAATATTACTTCGCCAGGAAAAAGGGGTACTTTTCATCGTCAGTACTAACAACGACTTTATTTTGAGGGGCTATAACCTCACATTTTATGCTCTGCATTTGCTTTTACTGTGACATAAGAGTGCAAGTAACTTCCGTCTAGTCTTTGGTTGTCTAGCAACCTCCCCCATTTCATTGAAGGAGCGGTGATGTCAAATGTTGACTTGTTTTTTGTTTCTCACTTCTTGTCTGAAGCACAAGCACTTTCTTTTAGACCTGTCTAAACAAAGAAAATTAGCTTCCCATTGACGGCAACATCGCTTTATGCCATTCTCCAACGCCGGAGCTACGCAACGTTTTCTAAGGAGGGGGGAGGGGGAAGCTATATATGGGCCACCCTGTATGTCCTTTCTAAGGGCCGGTGATGAATGAGGCCAATTTTGACAGGATTATAGAGACTAGACTGTCAAACGTATCAATCTATTCATACCTCTATAACCGCTTTTTTACCATCCTTTTGGTCCCTTCTTAAACCATACGTCATGTACCGCGGACGTCAGACTTATGGACTCATCACTGGTCGATTGCCGATTGGTCAATGAAGCCAGTGCTGCCAAGTAACGCTCATGCAGTGTTTGGCTTGGAAAATGGTTGCCCAATCTGTGAAGCAGGAAACTATTTGACAACTCTGTCGGACCACTCCGGCCTGTGATAAGTCGGCAAGTTAGAGGGCCGTGTGTGCACGCATACCAAAAGGTACTCACACCAGTGTTACTCTCTAAAAACTGTCCCCAAGGACGTGCCGCTCGCGCCGCACAGCTTGCAAAACTACGCACATACGTCAAGATAACAATGAATGCTAACTCTGGCAACTTTTTAATGCCCCGCATGACTGCAATAGCGTTCAATTTGCTACATGAGCATTTACCTGAGCGAAACTGCGTTTGTGTAATTCTCTTCTCATTCTTCTCCCACACAGACAAACTTTCATTGGTAAGCACTACAACAGCAAGCAGGCAGCAATAACCATTAATATCTCGAGATACGCAAGCAGCATGCAATATTTTCGCTAGCAATAACAATTTGCGCTTGAGACGAATCAAGCTCCTTTGTGAAAGCTTTATGATCTCTTTTATCACAGACACCCCATCCCAAGTTGTATAGACACATATTTATTGCGTTATCACAGGTGAAATCGGTGTAGAAGGTTGTTGTGCGTGGATGTGTGTGCGCTGCTACAACAGGCTTTCACTGTGGTGTCTCTTTATCAGGGAGTGACGGAACGAGCAGGTCTTGTCAGTAATATACGTACTTGCAGTAGCGAGCAAGGAGACGCGGGAAGCCCTGCCCAAGCCAGTGTTGCAACGCTCAAAGTACAGATCCTTTTTTCCCAGTTTCTTGCTCCTTGCTGAAGGTTATTAAAGGGAAGGGTAGGCAAAGACAATTTCTTTGCCAGAGAAATACGGCAAGCGTCGTAAAAAATCCCGGCGATGGCGGAGGCTACGTACATACATATTACGCTAAGCAGAAGCCCGAGCCCTAAACAGGCCCACTATTTCACCGACGGTTGTCGCTTTCCTCGAGATTACAGAGTACCTTATAATACAGGTAAACGTCGCAATAAACCAACATTGTTTGTAAGCTGCTGGATCATCTCACTTCTTCTTCAAGCAAAGCACTTGAAGCAGCAGCTGCCTTCGGCCCTTCCCTTTTCCCGCGGTTTTGTTCGTGCGTCTCTTATCAGTCAGCACGCTGTCGCGGGCCTAACCAGGCCAGGGCCTTATCGGCCTTGTCCCGACCGAGTCTTTACGACCAGCCACTCTACCATTATACTAACTTCCTATTACTGGCGGCAGAATGAGTTTCATTCTAGGTGAAGAGGGGGCCTGGAGGAGGACACTTTCGATCTCCTGTGCTGTACGTACAGTACGTGTGATACCAGGGGTTCAGGTATTATGTAATGTATAATGCGTGGTCGTCGAACATCATAGATATATTGAAGACGTACTTGCATGTATCCTGCGCGTAAAGTTACGCAAAACTTATATATTCAGATCGCGGGGCAATAAATGTTCGTTTTATGCGGTACTTTCTTCCCAAGTAAAGAATATTATATAGGAGGCCAGTTTTTTGGCTTGCAGAAAGTGCCATTCATTGCTGGATGGACATGGGGTTCCCCGTGCTAAGCTGGGGTCTGGGGTCGAATTTCAACGCGAAATTGGTCATCGAGATTGGCGAAGACGAGCACCTTTGTGACTGCTCATTTCGATGCGTGAGCGATCAAACTGCAGCGCTCGGTAGACGACAAAGTGCGTCACACACACACACGCACGCGCACACAAGGAGTGCCATGCATGTTCAGTGAGGATCGATGGAATAGTTAAGTTGTCCGAGAGCACAGAAAGAACGTTTCAGTGAATCAAGCTCGAAAGTACGAGCCTCGAGCTTTCAAAGGAACAACAGACAAGAACGGACACACCTGAATGTGATGTTTTGCACATGCAAAACAAGTGGGGACCGTCCAGGGGGGAGGGTGTTGCCTCCTTGGATCTTGGACTGCAAAGATTTCATTAAAAAAAGGATGGAAAGTCAAGCGCTCTCGAGTCTCAACTTCTTAGTGACCAATTTCACGTTGAAATTCAAGCCCAGAAGGTTTCAGCGCAGCGTATCCATTATCCAGCGCATTGATGCCACGAAAATTGCTTACCCCAATTTCTGCCAGGCCAATCTTTATTACAGCAACAAAACACGCTTGTGTTTCTGATCTCTCTCTGGGGCAATGCAAATAACCATTAAAGGGTCTTCCTTCATAATATCCCCGTCTTTGCTAGCCACTCGGTCCTTACGAGGTCGGCAGAAGGAGCAAGACTATGAAACCAGCTATTTTCTAACACTTAATGTTCGAACATATGTCATGGGCCCAAGGCCCTCGTGGACGGTTCGGGCCGATGGCCTGAGGGGGGATGCAAGGGGAACCACCACCCCTTGGCCGAATTCTCTTTGCTAATTGACTGGCTTTGCACCCATCTGGGACCTTTTTTTATTATTTTGCCATCGGGAGAAATTTGGGGTCTGCCTTTTCTCTGCTCTGTGAACACCCATCTGAATGCTTTATGGTGTGTTTCAAAGGCGAACAATCGTACTTACTGCGTGTCAAAAACTAGCCTCGTATGGCGCTTTTCTTACTTTGAAAAAGAAGTCGCAAAAAAGAACAATACTTCCCATGCGATCGCTATATTGTGCTGGTAAACATGCCCACACACGTTTATAAAGCTTAGAGCTACATCCAATGTGGCCAGTCCAGCCAAATGACTACATACAGTCCTGGTGTATATACTTAATTTGGCTATAGAACAACATCATGGCCCGAGAGCTGCAATGTCCTAGGAGGGTGTGAACATTCTTCTTTTCGAAAATGACGTTTCCAGTTTAATGCTGCCTATTTAATTTCTTCCTTTTTTGAGTAACTACTGAAGTTTATGATACCTTGCAGCATGCAGTTAGTTGTAATAGTTCCCCAGCCCGTTCAGTCAAGCAGCCCCAGAGTTTTTAGCGTGGTGTAAAGTGCTCCTATACGACACGCTACCACTATAGAGAAACAGGCAAGTTAGCTACTTGTTTGCGTCAACAACTATACGTCCCATTGTCATAGCTCTTGGTCTCGCTCTCGCAACCGTCGTAGCTCTTCAGCACGTCCCTAACTTTAAGTGAAATAAATCAATCTCACAAAAAAATGAGGCCACCGAGCTCAGAAAACCATGACGTTAAACTACAAATTACTGCTCCGTACGTGGACAACGTGGACTTCATATTGGACATTATTAACTGCCCTTGAGTTTGCCGACACCCCTCGGATGGGGAGCCTCAGAACCTCAAAGCGCTCCGGGGCCATTGGGTTTAAACTCTGGATATACTGAGTGTTTTTAAAGTTCCGCCTCCATTTCGTCCATGAATTTCCAGGCGAGCCAGGATTGTTGCCATGAGATTCGTGTTTTCTGTAAGTTTGAAAGTGTCCGCGGTGGCCCACGAATTCCCCTCGGAGTAAGAGCAGGAGGGCAAGAATCTCTTGCATAGCAGCCGTGGCAACGTAGACGAGGCCCCATTTTTTTGGGCGAGTGAGGCAAAAGGGAGGGTCCTAGAGCAAAAGTACATTAAGGTTTGGTTTTTCAGTAGAATCCAAGCTTTCCATGGAGGCGCGAACCATTGCTGTAGGTCCATGTAGTCAGATGCTATGGAACTTATGAATGATTGAGTGACGTCTGCTAAGTGCATTGTACGTCTGGCTTAGGCCTAAGCCTTGCGACCCATGTCCTGTACGTCAAGGCTATAAAATGCAGCTAACAATTGGTGTGGGGACACCGGAAAAGCAAAGTGAAACTTACGGAACACACCAATCTGCTGGTACCAAATTCTGTTTCAGAGATCCATTTCAACACCTGAGAGAGGAGATATGGTAAAATTGGCACTGCACTGCTGGGGTCAGGAAACTGGCTACAAATCATTTACTACGCAACATTTTACAAAAAAATCTTTTTCTGACACATAACTGACGCTATCTTGCTGAAGCACGTGAGGCATCTCACCAACTGTGATGTCCATTTAATCCAAGGTGTCACTACCGCCTTGAGAATGTCCAAGGACAACTCCTCGGCCACGGTGTCTGTACCCTTGAAGAAGTAAGGTGTCATGACAATACGCTTGCTTGAAACAACCAGAGGAATCTGATCAGAGGACACGAATGTTCTGAGGGTCAACAGCCTGGGTCCAAGAGTCAACTGATCGTTGCTACGATCAATCTTCTGGTCGACACAGAAGATCTTTCAACAGAAAAGAAATGACTTCGGTCGGCTGCTGGGTACTTCATGGAAGGCAAAAGACTGGCACATCACTCCACTCTTCCTGCCTTGGTCGACGAGTCGTGGCAGGGTCTGCCATTCATGGCTGTCCAGAGGATGCCGAGGCTGGCTTCCATCTCCGAGGCCAGCTTCCACATGGAAATGTCGTTGTCGCTTACCTCTTGAAGCTGGTTCAAGAAGTCCGGGTTCCTCGTCTCTTTGTGCTCGACTGGCTGTGAGACTTCCACAACTTGAAGTTGAACGTCCCCTTCCTTGCCCTCACGTTTGGCTTCAATAAGGGCCTTCGCCATCCGGTCGACAGTCCTCTTTGAAGGAGTTTCTCCAGCCTTCGTTTGTACTGGCGTACATCCTGCCAGTGCTAATTTAAACATAACACCCTGTATGGTGAATATACAGTTGGCTGTCATAATTGGTCACTGCAGCTTGATGCCCAGCTCGAGGTTGTAGTCGAAACCAAGGCGGAATTGAGGAGCAGCCTTTTTAGCAGCAATAAAGTCGACCGCCGATGTTGTCAAGTTGCCCGTCAGCAGCAAAAAGTTGACTATATCGGAGGTGTTGACCGTAGCGGAGGTCCAGAGACCAGAATTGCTTTTTTTGTCATAATTACACCTCTCTTTCTATTACCCTCACAATCAGTGCATGCACAGATATAATTTTGCCTTCACTTTGTCTCAACATTGCTTTCTCGAATGCTTTTTGTTTTGAATGAGAACCAACTCTGGCGAAAAGGGAAAGAAACTGATCTACTGATTAGATGAAAAATAAACTTGTCCCACCATTACTTATTTAGATCATGTCAAAGTCAAAGAAAACAACCTAGAATTGAGCCAGAATCTCTAGAATTGACGCAAAGAGTTGACTACTCGCGAGGTGGCTAAAGTTGAACTTGACTATATCGGAGGTTTTCATGCAGTAAAAATTCCTTCAGCAGAGTCGAGTCGACTGTATCGGGGTTGTTCACTATAGCGGAGGTCGACTGTGAAAACCCTTCATTTCTGCGTTGGCTTCAAACCTTCCTAAACAATCTTTTCCCCAAACTGGCGCCGTCGTGCGTGCCAAAAAGTCTTGCTGTTCTGCAGTGATTGATTTCAAAAGCCAACCCTGTACATTATCCTTGAAGACATGCCGATTGATGTCGGCATTCCACGCAAGGCTAATGGCCTACTTAGGCCGCCTGTGCGTAACTAATATGCCAATGCTTCCCTTCAAACAGCAAAACTTGGCCGCCATCAATTAATTAAATGAAGGGTTCGCTTTCTCAACTCCGGCTTCCTGCCAGGGCCTGATGATGTTATAAAATTTGCACAAGCTCCATGTCCTCCCAACGAGAGAAAAGAAAGTAGAAAATCTTTGCGGGCTGGTCTTGCTCTCTTCTTACTGCCTTTCATTCCCTTTAACGTGTTTGACTTTGCTCATTCCTTGTCAGCGCTGGGCTGAAACTGCAATCTCCACTATTCTCTCCCGAAGATTGAGCCAGACAAGGAAGGAAAGACGGCGAGAAAATCCCTTGACTAATAAGGCCTATTCTTCTCTCTTTCTCTCTCCCTCTCCTTTTCCGCCAATCTCACTCGACCCTCCTGGGAAGACATTTTGCTAGCGGCTCCAAAGGCCAATGCCGTAAAATGGAACGAAGTTTCTTGTGGGTGTGCGTGAAAAAAAAGGGGGGGGGTGAAGGTTGTTACCGGGCCAAGAGCTTACGTGCGTCTACCGCAGATTCCCATGGTCTGTGCAGACGACAGATAGCCTGAAGCAGGTGCAGATGCAGATTAAAGAGTGGACTGTCATGGTCATGTCGCAGCAGCAGGCAGACCGAAAATGTCCTGTGGCCCCTCAGGCCACTTTTGCACCTAGATCAATTGTGCCGCTATGGTGCCAGGTTTCATGCGGCTCTTGGCATGGCAGAGGGGATTTTATTATTGCAGAAAGCGCTGTTGATTCTCACTCTTATGCTGTGCCGCACATTTCATGCGCGTGCTCATGCCGCGGACACAGAACTGCGATGCAATTGAGTGATATCACGCCGTAAAAGCAATAGTAGAATTCAGGAATGTCCCAGGACTGTGGCATGTACGGTCAGATTAGCTCCAACTCGTGTCCTTTTCCTAAGATCGCTCTGATTTAAAGGTCCTTTCCAGGGGTTTTAGTTTAGGTCCGCGGCGACTTTTTTTTCAGCTCGCGTGTCTTACAAACTGCGAAAGTGCGGGAGTGACGTGGAGGAAAAAACAGAAAACAGGGGGAGGAATGGAGAGAGGAAGGCCACATTGAGGAAATGAGAAATGCGTCCCCCAACACGCAAACTGCATGGTTATACTTTTTTTTCGAACTTGCACTTGATGCACTGATCGTGTGTGCCTCATTGCGACGAGCGTCGGCGAACTGACGGTGTGCGCAGCTGGCGGCCATGTGGCATGCATACTTTTTCGGGAAACCGGCCACACAACTGCTACTTCTCTATGCGCTCAGGCAAACTTTTTAGAGGCTATCTGATAGTTTTCCTGTTGCAGGTACAGGATCCCAGGTTCACCGATTGTCAACGCGGACTCCAGAGAGGTTATTAGCCAAGTTTCTCCTTTTGGGGAACCTGCTGCTGCTGCTCACGGTCAAGACCTGGCAGACTTCTTGGACGTAGGGAATGGTCAAGACCAGACTCTTTAAAGCTCTACACCCATTCTGCTGCACCAGCTCCTCCACCTGAGAGCTGCTTTCGGGACTTTTGCGCAGCCGCAGTCAATGGACTCCAGCCCCACCATAAACTCCTCGCAGAGACTCGTGCCCCGTCTCTGCGTGGGCCTCACACGACGAATTGGAGGCATTAGTGGGTGTCTTTCCACCCATGGGGCAGGTCTTGATGGGACACCCTAGCTCAGCCATTTTACGATGCCAAAATTTGTCAAGGGTTTCGGGAACAACCTCACCTTGAAAGCTGCTGCTTGATACAAAACGTGACCTTGTTGGCATCAATATTTCACATTGTGATCATAAGAGACATCTCACTTTTCTACCGGGTGACTAGCAATCACTGGTGAGTCGCACTTTGGGAAGCTACAGTTAGTTGTTCATGGGGTTGTTCAGGCTGACAATTGCTGAATGTGAAATTCTCCTTGATGGATACGAAATATGTTCACCAACTGGTGGCAACCCTGGCGGCAGAGCATAAACATTAAAAAAAACCAGTGTACTAGAATCTCATTTCAGTCACTCAACACCCAACACTGTTTGGCTGCATCAAGCAGTGTCAGGAGAGACCTGGTTGGACTTAAACACTACTTTCTGCTCCTCCAGGAACCATACTGCACTAGGGGCAGAGTACAAGGCTTTAGAGATGCTGGCAACACCTTTTCAAGTGGAATAAGACCATGTACAGCCATCATCAGTTCCAGGACGCAGAATGTCTGGCACTGCCCAAAGTTCTCAGAGGAGGACATCTGTACCACACTCTGGATCACAGGGTCACATAGGTATCCAAAGATCTATCTTGCATCAGTGTACCTAGACATCACAGCTGACATTTCAGATATTTTCCCATTGGCTGGAAGAAGTTAGTCACACACTGCTCTGTGAACAATATTCCACTTATTGCAGGCATTGATGCCAATGCCCACACCACCCTGTGGGGTGGGGAGACAAATAGGTGGGGAGAGGTCATAGAGGAGTTCATCCTTGCGGGCAGCCTCACCCTCCACAATGTAGGGAGACCTCCAACCTGTTGCTGCAAGAGGGACTAGTACCTGCATCGACATCACACTTACCATGAATGGGGCCTCAGACCTTGTACAGTCATGGACTCTAAGGAACAGAGTTACACTCTCTGACCATAGAATGATCACCCTTCAGATCTCACTATGGAGCGCACCGGCCAGATGCAAGATCCAAACTTTGGAGAAAGTGAACTGGGGGACTTTTTGCAAGGGGTCAGAGGGGAAGCAAATGAGCAGACCCACCTATATCACCACCAGATGACTTGATGCCAAGGTCCAGTGGCTAGAAAAGGGTATCAACAAGGCCTTAGCCAAAGCATGCCCCCCCCAAGTGGGTCTTTCCATCTCCACCAAAACCAAAATATTGGACAGAGGAGGTGGCACAACTAAGGCAAGTTGCCAGATGGGAGTGGAGGAGGTATTTCAAAAACAAAAATTGTAATGATACCTCATGGCAACAATATGTCTCCAGTCACAAGCGCTTTAACAAAGCAGTGCGGCAAGCTAAGAGATACTCATGGAAGATTTTCACAGAGGAATGGAGCATTCCTAAAGAAATCACTAGGCTTACCAAGATCATACAAGTCAGGGAGGACACCCAAATTGGGATCCTTAAAGATGGTGATGGGGTAGACCCCAAGGACTCACTCAATAAGTTACTCAATGCACATTTTCCAGGTAGTGTGGAGGTCACTATGCCAGAGGCAGAACAGGGAGACCTGGATAACTGGGGTCATAGGCTCCAGGAAGTACTATGCAGTGGGCACTTTATTACCCAAGAACTTGTATGTCGGGCAATCAACACTTTTGGCAATGCTAAAGCAGCAGGCCTTGATGGCTTCAAGCCCATAGTACTCAAACACCTACCAGACAACTACATCAAGGCCTTGAGGATCCTCTTTGTATGCTCTCTGCAGACAGGCTATGTACCAAAGAGATGGCACCAATCTAAGGTGACCTTTATTCCCAAGCTGGGGAAAGCTGATTACTCAAGAGCTAAGGCCTTTAGACCCATCACTCTCTCCTCCTTTATATTTAAGGCAATGGAGAGGATTATACTTAACTTTCTCAAATCCAAGATAGATATCTATGGCAAGTTGCGTAAGGATCAGCATGCCTTCTGAAAGGAATCTAGCTGCGACTTGGCCCTCTCATTGATGGTCAATGAGCTGGAACAACGAGTGCAAAATAATCAGTACATGCTGGCCATTTTCTTAGACATTGCAGGAGCCTTCAATAATCTAAAACTGGAGTCCTGTATTAGGGTGATGCAATGTAAAGGCATCCCCCCAAAAGTGGTGATGTGGTACAGCCATTACCTGCATCACTGCATGATAGAGACAGAGGTCAAGGGGCTAAAGCGGTACAGATGCCAGAAGAAGGGGACCCCCCAAGGGGGCATTCTATCACCACTGGCCTGGAACTTGGCTTTTGATGAGATATTGGATACCTATGACAGGGGCCCAGTAAAGGCCAAGGTCTTTGTGGACAATGCACCTCTAGTCATAACAGGGCCAGCTCTTAATACCCTGGTGTGAATTGGACAGGAGGCTGTAGAACAAGCACTTGCTTTTGGCACTAGAAATGGCCTTACTTTTGGGGCAAGTAAAACAGAGGCAGTCATCTTCACTCAGAAGAGGCTGGAATTAACTCTGTATCCAAACTTAAGATGGGACACTATGTAACTGAATACTCCGCAGAGGTGAAGTATTTAGGCATAACCCTTGATCAATGCCTCACCTTTGGTCCCCACATTAAACAGAAGGTTAGGGTGGTGAAGGGGCTACTCTACAGAGTCAGCAATGCTGTGGGGAGGTTGTGGGGACCCAAACCCCTGCTGATGAAATGGGTGTACATGGGCATCATTAGATCAAAGGTCAAATACAGCTCGGTAGTGTGGGCCAAAAGGGCCTGTAACCACTACAAAAGCCTGGACAGGCATCAATGCCTGGTCATTCTAACTATGACACACATCAGACATACTACGCCAACCATGGGTGCTGAGATTCTAATTGTTAAATGTTAATTTGCATGTGGTGATTGTTAATTTTAATTGTTAAGTGTGAGATTTTAGTGTTCTTTTTAACACAGCTTATGCTGCTTGACTATTTAAACAGGAAATGGCAGTAAAAACAACTCTCCGCTTACACACCCAGAACCCACAATTATGGGATGGGATTGGATGTGGAAAGTTGAGGGGACACCTATATCAGGCTCTCCAGATATTGAAAGACCGTGCTCTCTCCTCTCAACGGATTGACATGGAGGGCACCTGGAGATGGGACAAAAAGTTCACTGTAACCAGGGACAATGTGCTTGCAATGTGCTTGTTAACAAAGACATTTATGTCTTTGTCAACAACCTGTCAACACTATAGGTGTTTGACAGATTTGAAATAAAGACGCACACCCTGGCAAAGTGTTTAGATTCCCTTGAGTACCTCACAAGGATGAACTCAGTAGTAATTGCTCTAGACCCCACATATGAAGGGGACATCTGCAAAGCAATTGCAAGGGACCAAGTCAAGCTTGGAGCCATACATGGGACTCCATCATTTACCCCAATTCCCAAAAAGGTTGCAGTCGGTATCATAGGAGAACATTTCACAGACCAATGGGCTTACAGGTAGAGGACAAACCTGGGTTGTGGACAGACCAAACTATGGATACAGGATCCAAGGCAGGTCAGTAGGCAGGCAATTGTGCTTGACTGGGGTAACCTTTGCAGGCTCATTCAGGCCATTACAGGCCACAACTACCTCAGATACCACCAATTTAAACTCAATGAGTCCACTAGGGACAAATGCAGATTTTGTGGTGGAGCATGCGAGGAGTTTGTGCACCTTGCGCATGAGTGTATGGCACTCACAGAGGAGCAGAAGACGCTCCACATGAACATGAGTTTTTGGATCCTCCTGGGATCAAAAGTCTCATCAGGTTCATTAACCTGGACTGCATTGATGAGGCAATGCTCCCGAAGGAGGTAGAACAAAAGTAATGTTTGCCATGGTGAAGTATGTGCTACCGCATTTGAGATGGGAAAAAACCCTGAAAAGGGTTACTCCTTAAAAGGCTTTCCTCTATAGGACTGCAGTTTTCCCAAAAACAAACAAACAAACAAAATGTTCACCAACTTTTACATCTCTCTGATCAATGACAATAAATCATGAGTAAGTGTATGGAGGGAATATGTTGAAGCAAGGAGACTTTGCTAAAATCTCAATTATTGATGCACGTAGAGAGGGAAGGGTGCTGAAGCAGTCAGGCGAACAAGGCAAAGTGTGCAAACACTGGAAAAAAGATACGAGGGGACTAGAAAGAAAAGGCCCTTGCAAGTGTCTGGTCCACGGGACTGCCAACTTCTGCAGGTACTCGGAGATCAGGTGCTTACAGTGACTTCATGACTTACAGTCGAAGTCGAACCTTTTTGTAAGGGGCCAAAATGGGTCTTTAATCTTTTAATCAAGAAAAAAAAGACATAACTTCGGTGCTTTTTGCCGTCGACGATGATTCATTCTGATCGTCGACGATCAGAGAGATTTTTCTTTGTCAGCTGAGGAGATGGATTTGTGACCTTTTCACATGTTGGTGACAGTTTTGCAGTAAGAGTTAGTTTTCCTTCTCTTTTGTTTTTGAAAAGGAGAAAAAAAGCGATTAGTCAGGTGAAAGGCATCATTTGACACGACATTCAATTTACATAGCAGCGAGCCCTTGACAAATCTGCGCTATATCAAAGGTGCAAAATTTCATAAGACTTGCCTTACAGAAGCTTTATTGTAGTAAAAAATCCGGGTTTGGGAGCAATATTTACTATATCAGAGGTAATTTACTTTTTGAGACTGAACTGTATCAAGGCTCGATTGTACAGAGGGGTTAAGGAGGAAAATCTCCGTTACGAGAGTGACGAAAAAACACTTTATGCAGGTCCAGGATGTACCAAAGAAAGCGACTCCCCAGCGATAACACGTCTGCCGTGACCAACGCGAGACGATGTAAGAGGGGATCTTCCCCACCCACTGCAGCATGTCTGATCACTCCTAGATTGAAATCTTCAGCGGATGTGCGGTGCAATTAGCTAAAACTTGGGGTATCCTTACCTTGCATTATATTTTACAGCCCGTGCCGGGGAACCTGGCCCCATGGAGTTTAGATTAGCTTAGTTTTAGGGCTGTTCAGCTCAACAGCTTTTGTCCGGTGGCCCCAGTGCCCGGAGGGCCCGGTTCGAAAGGAACTGTTCCACATTGGGAAGTAGCTCCCTGACGGTGTGACGTCTAACTAATGCTGTGAAGATAATGTGCCGGGAGCCGTGCAAGAGAGCACAGTTTGGGACAGCGCAGCCACTGGAGCTACTGCTGACTGGTGCCCAGCAGAGCGCACCAACTGGGGCGCCTAACCGACGAGAGTGCACCCACTGGAGCGCCAACTTTGGAGCAACCTTCTGTACTGTGCAGAGGAGACGGACATTCCAAAAAAATTTTTGCCCAACAACTTTCTCATTGACATAAGCTAAGCTAACTTAACGTTGCCTAACTTACCGTAACCTAACCACACGAAAGGAGGAAAAAAAAGTGCTCCACAATTGGCTGTCATCCATGGCAACCCGTCATATTGCATATGCGACATTGATTCTGCGTCCACACGTATGTAATAAATTGAGCTCCAATCCATGTTGTTGGAGTTGGCCTTGAAAGATCACTGTATTCTTGGAAATTTGAGGTTCTTTGCTTGCCAGACTCTTTGACTGATGAATCTGACAATATGCAAAATCTCTGACCAAGTCTTCCTCAAACAGGCCCAAAAATGCCCAAGAGGCAACCGTTTGAACCTGACAGGCAAGGCATTGTGCGGAATTAGCTTTGTCTTACAGATCGGTACGTGGCACTAGTTCGAGGGCAGTTCCAAACAATATAGGAAATTGTCAATCAAGAAATTTTTCTGCTAAAACTGTTCAAGGAATGAAACGTTGTCCACTTTCCATGCTGTTCTTACAACTTACGAATGCTGTGACATCAGTGGTGAAAGTCAAAAGACAAGGAAAGTTGGTCGTCTCACTCCTACCTGCAAAATGTACAAAGAGAAAAAGAAGACACATCAAGTCCAGCCATTACAAATCTGGCAATAGTGATATTTTTCTACTGACACATTTTTCCCCATATAAATGTCTCATAATAGAGATATCTCATCTCCCCACCAAGTCTCGTAATAACGACCACTTTTCCTCCTTCTGCGCATAAAAGTGCCCGGGATGGCAACAAACGTGCTCGTTTCCCTAACTCCCTCTTCCTTCTGTTCTTTGCTGAAGCTGAACCCTGAGGTTCGGTCCATGTCAATCAGTATTTTAGGTAGCAAGTAAAGTGATTAGACTAAATGCTTCTAAATCTTAAAAAAATAGTGAGTACTTTCTTCATGTAAAAGTGGAATCAAGAAGATTATGACGTCTTCACATGTGTCTAACAGTACTAACGATTTTATCAATAACGATATTTTTGCTTCTGACAGCAGATATCGTTTTGCGAGCCTTGACCGCAATGGCAAAATGGCTTGAACGTTGCGTGGATATGTTTGCAGCTGGCGAGTCAGCCTCTGACGCTATCGTCATTCTATGAGACGTCTACGAACAAACAGGTCGAGTTGGCTATCATAATCCAAGTTTCCCTCACTTTCCTAAACTCCGGGCAGCAAAACAAAAAAATGTTAAGAATTAATGTGGGTGCGCGCGTGCGTCATGAGGATGATACCTGGAGATCAATTCTGCTGCATCAACTTCTACTCCTATACATACAGGCCTTGCCTACTCTGTGTGGGGATAACTTCACTGCATGCGTTGTCCTGGAACATGTTGAGGTAGAATTTTGCTGTAGAATGTGTAATTCAGATACCAAGACACAAAGTTGAGCACAGGCATTCAATGCTGTGACTGCCCATTTTGGTACTACTATGCTCAAAACTTACCGAGGCATGCCGAAAACACTTGAATTTTAGCTTCTCGTGCGGATCAAAATTGATGAATATTAACAAAAAAAACTATATACATACACAAAACTCTTTATGAGTGAATGTTTGTGCCCCTGCAGTGCTGTCAGTTCTTCATGTGTCTGACTGAGTTTTTGTACGTGTGGCCTTTGGGTCGTGAAAGGACATAGGCTCTTCAAAGGTGCATTTCGAGGCTGTTTTGAGGCCGAAATCGATGTCCAGTGTTACACTTACTATGTAAGTCATAGATAACCATGCCAATAGGTATAGCTAAGTCTATTGAGAATAGCTGTGCGGTACCAGAGTCCAAGTTGGGCTCAGACAAAGGCAGCAACTGGCTTGAGTGATCATAACACACGTACACATGGTGAGTTATGAAATTTGAACCATCCATGCCAAAATTATACAAAGTGTCCGACCTTTTTTCCTCACTACGTAGACCTCAGAAGGAACTGTTACGCTGTCAATGACAGCTCATGCCACTGCACTGTCCGTTCTCACATCAGTGGTTCTTATTCAGTGTAATGGTATACAGGGTGTAAACTAATTGATGGCCCCGAACACTAATGCACACAAATCTTTTTTTGTTACATTCATTGACTTGTTATTTGCGTATGTGCTTCCCTTTCATCTTCAGGCACGTCTCAATGCGGCCTGGCATTGAGGCCACAAGATTGTTCAAAGTTTCGGGGTTTATCCTTGACCATGCCTCTTTGACATTTTTAGTAAAAATAGTCAGGGGCCATCAATTAGTTTACACCCTGCAAACAGTCTGTGACATTTTTGTCGTTGTTGATTGCCATATTTTTGCTTCTGATCAACGCACCGTAAACATAAATGTCAAAGGATGACAAAAAATGTCAAAAATTTATCACAAAATGTACCTATGCATTAGGCTAGTTCAAAAATTTCAACTTCAGATATTCATAGTGGAAAATTGGCACTAGACACATGTTGGCATATGTCTCATTGTTTGAAAAAAAAATTGATTTACTCTCTGCACCTTAAATTTGAAGTTTTACTACCTATGTATAGACAGAACATAGCAAACGCCAAAAAAATGCTATGTAATAAAAGTGTCGTTGGTTGAGCTGAATTTTTTTTGGCTAATTCTAGACATTCCCCACTACAACCTCCTAAAATGTCAGATCAATCAGGGACACTTTTAAAGCACAGCCTTTTTAGAGTTACAAATTCAGACAGCTCTACTTACTGTGCTACGGTAACAAACTTTAAATTAAAAGTGCAGATAGTAAATGATCTTTTAGGAAAAAACTTTGTTAGAAAAATCCTCTTAATTTGACCCTGTGCCCAAAAGCCAGGATGGAAAAATATGAAGTTCCAGAAAAATGTTCCATTTCGAAGTAGCCTAATATGTATGATTGAAAGTGGCATCGCCAGGAATTCCGGCGCTCCTGTATGAAATTCAACTCGTAGTGTGAGACTCGCGTGTGCTATTATACAAATTTGTGGGACGAATGTTTGAACGGGAAAAGTCTCGATGTGTCAAACATTGAAATAAAACAAGTGCCAAACAAAAGAATGGGCAATAAAAGTCTCACATTTTAGGCGGGAAAGCAAAGCATTTGAAAGAGAGACAAATAATGAACATGGTCTAACGTATTTACATGACAGTGCAAACAAGTTCAACGTACCTCCCATGAGGCATGCTATATCCATTGCTTCATCCTAATCCTGTGCTGAGAAACTGCTTCACGTTTTTAGCACATGCGCGTGGCGATCAAGAATGACTTTTGCATTTCTCCTCGATGTATAATTGATGGAAAATGACTTGTCTGCCCCGAGTGCCGAAACATATTTGAAACAGGGCGATGACGTCTAATCCGTCATTTTTCCGGAACGTCATCAATTCGTCATTTGCTCTACGCTCTGTCTTGTTAGCAAATCCACTCAGCTGTGGACTCGCAGCCAGGCTTAAATCCTAGTAGGGCAGCACTTCCTCGACCTCGTGACTAAGTACAGTCAGACATTAAGCACAGTCAGTTTGGTCCACGATATCAAGATCAGCCCAATTCCCGCCCCCCAAAAAGGCCTCGACCCCCCCCTTTTTTTTCTAACCGGCGAACGCGTCGCGATTCACCGTTGGCAAAGGCTAAAATCTTGCACTACTCTTTCTGCTCTGGAGAGAAATGAAAGCAAGCACGACAGAAAGAGAGAACTTCACTCCTGCTGTTGCTGCCGCTGCCGTGGCCTTAAGAAGCCCCAGATCCTCCACGATATCGTTCCTCAGTGCTTGTCTCCTACTCACTCCAGACAGGTCTCTCTGACTAAGCGAGAATATAGCACAAGTACAAAAGAAGGTGAAAAGAAAGAAGATAGCCCGGAGCAGGAAAAGCAAAACTTTTTCATCTGGGCCTAAACACACATCTGGCCTCACAACCCCATCCTTTTGTGAACACGAGCACTGGGGGATCGTCAAATTGTCTCAGCCGACGACCCCGGACTATTTGTAGCTTAAAAGAAGAGCGCGTCGCTGTTGCTCGTGAATGAATGGACTAAGGAAAAGTTTGGCCGAGCAGCACCGGAGTAAGCCCAGTGCTACAAGTCTTCCCTGATTACCCACGGGAGGAGCAAGAACTTTGGTTGCAAGAAGAATCTACGGTTTCCTCTCCGCAGCACTAAGCGCTCATTTTTTGGCTGGGTCTTTCGTGAACTGCCACAAAAGCCTAATAACTCGTACCCAGGAAAGGTGTGCATACACGGACTGTGAACAGGATTGTGGGAGGCCAACACCCGCCCCACCAGTCGATGGGCCGAAAAAACTTCACTCCAGACAAGTTTGCATAACAATGAAGGCAGCTGGGTTGTCAGCTCAGTGAGACCAGGTAAGGTTGAGAGCCTCTCTCCTCATCCCTCGACATCGTCCGGGCTCCTCAGTACGTGCGCCGCACGCACGGCACAGTGCAGACCGGCACAGTGCAGCACACAGTATGTAGGAGATCGAACCAGATAAAGGATAAAGTGTAAGATTAATTATCCGGAGATTTGACGCAGAGCAGAAATTCTAAGTGGAGAGGGGAAGACAAGAGAAATGCACGGAGTTTTTCCGGCCTAAACGGACGAGGCAATTTATTGCGGCTTGACGGGAGGCAAAAGCGCTCTCGTTCGTTTGGGCCGTGGGCCTAAATCCCTTTTAAATTAAAGTTTTTTTTTCAAATCACACGGTCGAGCCTCTCCCTCTTTCTTAAGTTAAGAAATTAAGCTGAACCTACCCTCTTATGTACGTGTCTGTCTATATATATATATATATATATATATATAAACGTAGCGCATAAGAGACCCAAAGCAGCCGCGACTGCTGATATCAGACAGGACTGATGGCTGAGCCAACTTTCCCGCACTCGCTACGCAGGTGTAGGCACAACTCCACCCCCGACTAACGTCAGGGCTCCGCCAGACGTGGGCAAGAAGCTTCCCCCTCGTATTTGGCCAAGCATCTGTACATGTTTGCTGTCTCCGCCACCCCCTTGGACTTATTGTCTTTGGAATTAGTGAAGGAGTGGCGGCTCTTGACCAACGGCAAACCCCCGGTGGATTATGTACACAAAGTCGCGAGCCAGCGACCAAGCCAGCGAGCCCAGCGCTGAGACACGCACGCGGACACGCACTAGCAACTTTTGGGGAAGGCATATTCGCATTCCAGACGCATGCACTCTTCCCGAATTCCAACGAAGCACGAGCGGACAGGAGGACCCCTATACTTCTTCCTCGGCTTTCATGTCCTATTGGACCTTCAGTGGGCCTTGGGACGGATAGAAAAAGCACGTGTAAGTTTCGAAAGTCTCGAGACTAAGTGGAAAAAAGTTGGAGTGAAAATGCTACTAACGCGATGCGGCGAGGCCAGAGGAGGCCCACATCTACGCACCCCTGCTGTCGAATCTTATTTCGGGAGATTGAATGCTGCCTCTCATACATGGTAAGAGGTATTAAGCGGGTGGATTTGGGATCAAGATCTGCGCGCGCGAGGGCGATCGAGTGGGTGTGAGTGCGTGCTGAGATCCTTGATGCCTGAGGGGGCCAAGAAAGAAAGGAAAAGGCTTCCAGCCGTAGAAAGTGGTCGTAGCTAGGAGTGGGTGACACAATGTTTATATTGAGAGGATGCTTTTAGCCTGGAAGGAGGAAAAATGAAAGGGGGGCGCGCACTGGTGCTTCTTCGACAAAGACAGGAAATTGTTCGTACAAGTTTCTTTCGATACTACTGCCAGGAAGAGAGAATCCTTTCAAAACGCCATAAAGACCTGAGCTGCACTTGCCGTTCCCCTTTATCTTCCAGTAGAGGATATCGCAGCTTTTCACACCCTCAATAACTCTTCTGAATAAATTGGGAAAGTATCTCCCATTTGCCTGTGACTGTACCGCACAAGTGCAGTCAATTGGTGAGCGTCCTTTGTGCACACACTGCGCGCCACACTGAAAAATATCAGCCACGTATTGCGGAAATGTCCACGTTCAACCACATTAAGTGCATACGGACGCTACTTCTGGCCGCCAGATAAGAAAGGACTGCCTAGATCACACTCGTCTGTCTCTTGAAGACACTTTCCATTCTCACAAACGTGGCGCTTTCTCGACATGACGAGGCCGCTCATTACGAGGACAACAGTACAAATGTTGTTGCAGTGCATGGAGATCAAGGCCGTGATATCACGAGAGCAGATTTGATGCATGCCCCAGCTCAGTCCGACGTCAACGTGAGTGACAGGTGCCACTTGCAGGCGGGAGGTCCTTCATGAGTGAAAGTTGTGCGTGTGTTTTTCTCCTTTTAGGTTTTGTTGTTCGGTTAAACCAAAGAAACTATAAGTGATGAATAACAGACATAACATTTGGTAAGTAACCATCCAAGTACATACGTTGCTTTACGACACCTTGCGAGTGGCTGAAGGACAGTACAGACATAAATTTATGTACAAGATACACATATGTATCTACATCCCAGATGAAAGTGAAGTGGCATGTTTTGCTCGACGCCCATATTTGTTGTTAGCCCTGAAACAACTTCCTGAGGCATTTAATCTCATTGCATGTAGCTAGTGACTGAGTACGCTATGTACAGTACTTACAGTACAGTCATTGCTCCGCCGTCGCTGTTGCCTCTGCACCATGATCAACACCGAAAGCAGCATTCGCATATACTCATGAGTTATTTTAGCACATGTTTCAGTGTGCTACGAGTACAGGATACCTTAGGCGGCAGAGTCTCCACTTTTGTAGGAGAAGATTAATGAAGGAAGACCTGTTCCTCCTTCCAGTTGAATGGAACGAACAGGCAGGTGAAAATTGGACAGAGGTGCCAACTCCAAAAGAGTTTTTCAAAATGCCAGAAAAGACGGGCGACGAAGACGTTTAGCACTCGAAAAGCGGCCTCATCCAAATAAGTTCTTTTCCCTTGGTGCGAGCGAACGAGCGAACGAGCGAACGAGCGAACGAGTGAGCGAGGTACGTGTTTTCTTCAGAGGGTGGAGAATTTATCTTCTTGACTGCTTCTATCCATCTACTACTGTGCCCGCTGCTCTGGGTGTATTATTGTGCCTATGCACCATGTGCCAAGAGCAAGCACGTTGCAGCAGAAAAAAGCGTTTTACGGAAGAAAAGGCAGGTCGCTGATATAAAGGCCCACGCCCTGGCCGTTGACTCGTCTATGTTACGAACTTATACGATGTGAGCCTGAGTGCCAGAGCTGCGTTGCAAGTGTGTAAATGATTCTTTTCTATCTGCTGAGTCTCGTGCTCAGCTGCTGAGAAGAAGACACACGTGGTAAAGACCGTCTTTTGCTGCACTACACAGCTCTGGCTTGGCTAAAACAGTAAGAGATCGTAATTTGAAGCTGAGTGTATTTTACCAGAGTTGATGTTTGCAACATGTGTGTGTGTGTGTGTGTGTGTGTGTTCATACATACCACGTATGGGAGTCACAACACAGCGTTGATACTTGTTCCACTGAGTGGTGCGTAGAATACTGTGGGTGGAAGAGGAGGTGTTGCCTGGATCGTTTGTTAGTCTGTTCACACCTATTCCCGAGGAACACAATTATTGCCTGTGGAAATCCATCAATCAGTCCTGAAAGCTGCTACCCCAACTGCACTGGTGGAAGCTCTTTGGAGGCCCAGTTTACCCGTAGCCAGGGAACAAGTACATGCAGACGTCGATAGTGCGATTGTTATAAGTATAGGTGCCTGTGTGAGCACGGACGTCAGGCTTAAGATTATAGGGACGAGAATAAAAATCATACTTGGGACTGAACTTTTACCTTTTCGACGACTCGTGCATACTGGAAACTCTACGTGCGTAACTGAGTTCATTTCCAACCGGGCAGGGGATGTCCGGAGGTTCGGACAAGTCGCGAGTTAGGCATTCTGCACGCAAGATGTAACACAGTCGATATTTCTGGTGGGTCCAATCGAGAAGGACTGAAAGCCAGGGAATGAGGCAGTTACATCAAGCGCACTGTCGAGGATGATGGAAATGAGAGCAGTTTGCACCAACCTAAGGCGCTTCTTGCTCACTCACACCTTCCGAGGTTGAATGAAATCTGCACTTAAATTTTTTTCTCCGGAAAACGGGAATTGGAGGATCAATTCAGGGACCCCAGACTCGGAAAATTGCGCAGACACGGATTTTTTTCTAGAAATGCCAAGAAGGACACCACATCACTCATTGGACGAGAAAGTGACTTTCTCGGCTCCCTGGAGCATTCGCTGACTGGAAGTCTGGTTCACAATTTGCAGATAAAGAGACGAGCAGCAGAAATAGCTCTCTATAATATCTGGACGTGGGTTTTTGGCGTGTTTACTTGACTCCATCAGGCAATATCCATAGCAGCTTAATCTGCAGGCCTAGAACATGCGAATCCAATCGTGAGATTTCATGGATTTCCCGGGAAAGTTTCCCGGTACCGAAAATGTCAAATCCGGGACAACGCGAGTCTCGTCCCTCGAAGCTTGACATGTGCATACAGGGATGCCCACTCAAGACAAAGCACTTTAGAAATGTCAATATTGTGAAGAAAAATCAAGTGGTCCCAGGGCAGAAGTGCATATCAGGAAAGAATAATCTGAGCACTCCATGGAGAAGCCAACCACATCTACAGTCAAAGGTGATGACCTGACCAAAGTTGGCTGATTGGGGACAAAACACTGATTATTTGCGTAAATTTGGACCTCGACTTTGTATCTATATTTTTCAAGAAAAAAGTCACCGTGCCAGTTTAGCTTCAAAGGAGATTCTTTGATTGCCACGGAGCGCCAAACTTCTTTAGTAGGTCAATCAGGTCAAAAGTTATGGGCTTACAACGTTGACCACTTTGCAAGAACAAATGGTCTGCTTCCCGTGAGAGCAATTGTGCAGTGTCTGACTTCCAGCTCAAAAAAGCTTGGCGTGAAAGTCATGATGGTCAGACCTCAGTGATGGTCAGACCTTCGGACATTTTGGATGAGATTCTCATGCAGTAAGGTTTTTGCCCGTGTGCTCAATCCATTCAGAAGCTTTGAATGACCTTGCGCATGACGTCGGCTACGTGAATCGTCTCAAGCAGAGCCTCCTGCATGCACCTGGACATCAAATTGTAGTGAGATTTTCGATCAAACTCACTGTAGTGAGACTTTCTGTACTCTTTGCACGGTTGTGAGGAGACTTTAAAAGATTTCGAGTTTTGCCTTTTGATAGTTAAAACCTTTGACTATCAATCGAAACCTCCGTTTGCTACTCTGGGCGTCAACTTGGTCTGATATCGTTACTCATTCATGGTCCGAGAGCAAAGTTTGACGTGGATCCGTAGTGGCCTGGACACCACAACGTTGTACCGTCAAGAATATTCTCAAAAAGTTCTTCAGAGCTTCGATTCTCGGTCGTAAACTGGTCATTAATTAATGAGACCGTTGTGTTTATAAACTTTTGGGTCCATCGTGAATTTTTCACCATCAGTTTTTTAAACATGCTTCTGGATGAAGCAAAAAGTGCCAGATACTAAATTTCGCTCTCTTTTTCGTCCTAACGGTTTGAAGTAACAGCAGGAAGAAACACACACAATCAAGGCAAAAGTTTGTTAACTAGCGAGAGCGAGAGAAAAAGAAACTGATCCTATAACTTTGCTTTCGCATCTTCTCCCTTGAGTCCCCACAAAGTTCTTGATTTGCCAGCAATATTTCAAAGCAAATTTTCGACGAGGAAGGAACTTTCTGTCTCTGCGACTTTCTCCCTGCTCTTCCTACGAGTGTTTTGACGGTAGCTCAAAGGAGCCTCCTTTTAGTGCGAGAAAGCAAAGGAGGTCTGCACGCCTCGGGAGTCTCTCCGGGACTGCCGGAGACTCCATTATTGTTCTTCCCCGGCCTGCTGCCGAGCGTTCTAGCCGTTGACCCGGGTTGCACCGCCGCCGCCGCCCACCCCGAGGTCATGAATACGCATGGTGCCCTCCACAAGAGGACCAGCCCCGCTTTATGAGTGCGTGTGAGAGAGAAAGCTGTCGCAGCTCCTCGAAGAGATGTGTAGCACAAATTGTAAAAGTGAGTGACTGAAGGTACGAGGTCGACGAAGTTGCTGCTTCAGCGTTCTGCGGCTTGGAGCAGCCGAGCACTGCACATAAATGTACAGCGGCGAGAAGAACTCGCCGATAGCGCGAGTTTTCGAGTGCATGATCTTACATTCTACGACGAGATTTGTCCCCTCCGGACATGGCGAGGAGGGAGAAAGACAGTGGAGCGAGAATGTTTGGGGAGGAAAAAGACAGGAAGCAAAAGGGAAAGCAAAAAGATCTCACGTGATTCTTGGGAAAGAGATGCTAGGAGATTCTCACCAAGACTTAAAAGTTTTCCCATGTTATTGATAATGCAACGTCGTCTCCTCCAAGACTCTTGCCTTGCTTTGTGGGAGGCAGCGCACAAGTTGCCGAAACGCACGCCCTTTCAATTGTAGTTTTCACTACCTTCTCTATGCTGCACGCATATTATCAATCGCAGGCAGCATTAGGAATTCAACAAAAACTCGACACAAATGATTCGATCTTATATTCTATTGCAAGTACATCAAATGCCGCCCTCCCCATGCCAATACGAGTATCAATTGTCAGTTAGATCAGTGACTTGTTGCCTATGTGTTGAAGTAGCTTGAAAGAATATGTAGTTTTAGTAGCTTCAAAGAAAAAACTCAATCCAGTGGGAATCTCAGATCTCGAATCCCACCAGCACCAGACCCCATAAGTATACCAAATTGGTGCTCACGGAAACACACCACAAGTAAGTCTTGTCTCTTTTTTTGAGTGCTCCAGAAGACAACTCCACGGATCCGAGGGGCGCCTTCCACAGCCCGAGGGGGGGAGAGTCGGTGATCCGATGGTCCTTGTGTCTATCGGATCGTGACTAAAAATAACACTGTTCTCGCAAGCAAAGGAAAGTGAGCGCAGGGGCTTCAAGGGGCTCTGAAATTAGTATTCCAACGTCATTCATTGAGACCATTTCTCTAAATCTGATTTCGGGGTTATTGCCTAGTTTTCTTGAGGTCTCTCCCTTCTCCAATAGCACAAATTCGAATACGAAATTAGACCCATCAAGGATTTCGCTCAAGATTATCCAACCAACCGCGTCAATTTCATTCCAGGCCAATTAATATTCTGACTCTGACAACAAAAGGAGAGAACAGCTGCTGGCATGAAATAAGAACGGTTAAGAGAGTCTGGGAAGGCAGTCCAAGAAAAGAGGCACGTGAACAAGGTGACGAGAATAAGCAAACTTTTTCCCCCCACCCTCAACTCTCTTAACTCGGCGGACGGGCCACTGTTCATGCCAGACAAGAGCATTGTCCTCCAGCCAAGCACTTGCGTGCCTGGCACAACGTGTGCTGCGTTTGAATACGTATTGTGTGATATGACCGAGTTTCGTGTCTCCGGGATGTCGAGCTGCGAGTTTTAATAGTCTTTTCAATTCTAATTGGGTCTCATTATCTCGGCAATTACGCCTCCCTAGCTATGAACACTCCTAATGCAAACTGCAGGAGTTCCATGTTGAAGGAATAATTGGGTTAGCTTTGCAGCCAGTCCATTTAATCATCCGGCAAGTTTCATGATGTAGACGCACACTAATGTCTCTACCCCTCAGTGCAACCAAGACCTCTCCTTCTGTCTCATAGAGCAAGGTATTGAACTCCGGAAGAAGAATCCGTATATCTGCTGGCCAACATGTGCGTTCACGCGCCATAAGAGGATACGTTAATCTGTCCTTGACGAAAATACTGGGATGTTCTCAAACAGCATTAGCACTCGGCAAAAAGTGGGTAAGCGCTCAATTAAGGACAAGTTACCCATGAATATGCAAATGGCGCCACAGAGAATCTCTCTTTACTTCCGAAAAGCATCACTACTTCCTTTTTTTAGGAATCTTCCGAAGAAGTGGCAAATGTATGGCAAACAGACTTCCAAAGTAGCTTTTTCGTTTGCAGCCACGCCATAAGAAAAGCCATCCATAAATTAAAAAAAAGGAGGATGAGCGTGCTTTGGTCGGGGTTGCCACACACCTCTGGCATTTTGGCAGCTCTGGTCACTTACAGCGGTGCGCAGAAGGTTTCTTTTGACGCAACGGAAAATTCAGCTCTGCTGAGGGAGGAGAGAGGAGAAAAAATTGATACTTGATTTGCGAGGAGCAGGAAAGCTTGCGAGTCTACCCACCTCAGTGTCATAAACCGCCCACTACGGGCAATAAGGGCCCTAAAGGCAGACTAATTTGCCGGCGATTTCATCCAATTTGCGAACGCAGAAACCCACTTTAAGGGGCAGTTATGTTATCCATATTTAAGTGAGCGGGGGCAGCCTGAAACGGGGGGGGGTGCTTATCGATTTTATAATTATTTCTGGCGGGAATTTTCGGAAGCTGCATACATGCTGCAATTAATTACCCTAGATGGCTTGGCGTGTGACTCTTGTCAGAAAACACAGGAAGAAGGCGTAGGACGACTGCTCTGCAGCCATGCTCAATGGGCACACTTGTACGTGTGTAATGACTAACTCCTCCATAAGTCCATGTATGCTCCGCCCTGTTTGCATAAAACATGCTTTTCACTTCCACCCCTTGTTTTCATAGAGCTTCTAGAGTAAAAGTCATTTGACATTGTTCCTGCCTAAATGACTCTATTATGGAGAGCCAGACAAGAGGCACGAACTTGGTCGCTGGTCGGGGCTGGTTGCCAATGATGGAGCAAAGAGGCTACGTGTGGTGCCAGGTGCAATTGTTGCTGCTGCAGTCACAGTTTCCGTACAAGTGTGCCGAGAACAACCCTGCGTAGACGGGTTGTTAGTGCGAATGCAACGTCTCGTTAGCATGCAAAGCAGTCCAAAGGGCTCTCTTTTGTGTGTATGAGGACGTCCTCAGTCCCGGTCTGCCTGCTTATACGGTACTAAGCCATATAGCCGTGACCGTCCAGAGAAGAATAGGTGTGTATGTGAGCGAGCCTCCGTGTGTGTGAGTGCACAAGAGACCGATTAAAGAAAAAACGAGAGAGGATGTGTGCAGCATTTATATTTTTCCTTCTTCTTCTTTCACTCCCACAACAGATGAAGCCATTCGAAAGCCACCCGAGTGGCATCCCAAAACCAAGCTGGCTTAAGAAGAAGCCTGTAGCTAGCCATAACCCCCCACTTCGTACCCTTCATACCATTTCTTCCGCTACAACAATACGACTTGTAGTTGCCCCGTAGACGCAGTAGTGGTAGTAGTATATGTCCATGCATGGATGCTATGTACACATAGCTTGGAAGTACGCGATACAATGAGTGTGCGGGGGATCATTTTGGAAGATAGAGAGAGTCGTGACACCTTCTTCCTCTGCTCTCCCGACTTTGTGACCCTTCCCAACTTTCCCCCCTCACATATGCCGGCTTCCTCCTAGATGTACATGAGCTGAGGGATGGGATCTTCCAATCACCCCGCCCGCTATTGGTGCGGGTGGGTGGTTTCCGCGTCAACAAATGCAGCATCCTCCAAAAGGCTTCCCCCCTCACACGATGTTATGGCCCAACTTAGGAGGAGGAGGAGGAGATGCCCTAATGCTCTGGTGGGAGTATGTAAATGGCAAAGGAGCCGATACAAACGGGCCGAGAAAGAGATATTTTCTTCAAAAAAAGCCCCCGATCTCTTTTGGTGCAAATAGCCACCAGCTTACCTGAATTTGTAGCAGAAGCGTGATGATTGTGCAACGGATAGACAACAATGGTCGATTGTCCTGTTCTTCAACGGGGCTTATGCAACCTGGCGCTGGATCATCAACGGCTCAGTGATTTCTTTTACTTCGTCGGAGGACGTGTTCTGCTTGGCAAGACGAAAGTTATTCAATAATATTATAATGAGGCACATGCTAATGTAGCTATACTTAACATGCTAGCTAGATGAGTATGTGCACGGGCATAAATATGGCTTCGGAAAAGTTTACTCTTCTTTGCTTCTAAAAGAGATTTCATTATTTAAAACTCCGTCGGGCGATATAACGAACACTTACTCAAAGTAAGTGCTCTTTTGGTCAAGAGCTACCTGACTCTCAGCTGGCAGGAATGAAATTGCAAGTCGTCCCGCAGAGCACGCCACATGACTGCATATGGCACGCCAAAATTGCCTTGCAGGGATAGCAACGGACAAGGGTGGTTCCTCATCAATCTTTAACTCGAGGAACTCACGGGGGTCAACTAGGTCACGATCTTCCTTGTCTTGTTCTGTCCGTCTTCCTTGGCTGCGACCTCTTTACTGCCCTTGAATTTGGCGGCCGGTCTTGCTGGGGATGCCAATGGTACCACAGAAGCCAACAGTTTCTGTCTGGTGTGGAATGGGACAAGGACGGTCATGCATTTCATCTCCACTGTGCTCTTGTCGGTCAGATTGCTCTGCAACACCTGATGCAGATGGATGTTGGCAATGCCAAACATAAAAAATGAAAACAGCTGGCCACATGTTAGTTACTACTCTCTTAGGTACTGCGTAATCGTATTCAGTCACTCTCACAACTATCGGGTACCCCAAGTAGATAAGACATGATATCGGCAAGCCAAGACGAACCTAGAATTGAAATGCATGAATGCCCGAGCTAACTTCTTGCTGAACTTCATTGTGTGCATAAAATATTAGTTTGCAGATAAGGTGCTGAGCACAGTCCTGTGCTGTCCTATCTTGTACTGCACTGCACGAAGTACGTCGGCTCTCTCCTTCCATCCATTAGAGAGAGGATGAGTACGGCACGTCCACGACCATGTTGCCCCTCACTGCGCTTGCTCTTGCACTTAATTAAAGGTGCAGGAATAGTGTTAACATTTGTCTTAACTCAAAAAATGTCGTGTCTTTTTTTTTCAGGGTTGTCCTCGAGGAAGAGAAAGTTGAGGAAAAGCACAAGGCAGAAAATTAACTGACTCTCCTTCCTTGGTCGCGTTGCTTGCATTCCGCAGAAGAGTCAAACTAAGCAACGAAGACAGAGAGCAAGGAAAAATTCCAACAGTTATTTAAAAGGTGGTGCAAATTTCGAGGAAGCTTACAAAAGGAGTCACAGCCCAAGAGACGAGAAGCCACTCTGGGGGCCTACATCGAGTGGACATGGCAGATTAAGGAGACCTCAGTGTGTGGGGGCGGGCCCCCCGGGCACGGGGGTGTGGGGCGGGGGGGGGGGGGGGGGGGGGGGGGGGGGGGGGGGGGGGGGGGGGGG
>JAAUXU010028792.1_pt1 | contig 32059 bp, 26 predicted proteins | sample 7278151 | NCBI WGS metagenome assembly JAAUXU01 (sample SAMN14350113, study PRJNA611818) | marine sediment metagenome | isolation source: surface marine sediment (1.8m) | place: French Polynesia: Moorea | collected 2018-08 | reverse complement strand
GTCCTCGTTGCTGTTGTCCTCGTTGCTGTTGTCCTCGTTGCTGTTGTCCTCGTTGCTGTTGTCCTCGTTGCTGTTGTCCTCGTTGCTGTTGTCCTCGTTGCTGTTGTCCTCCGTGCTGTTGTTGTCCTTTTTGTTAGTGTCTTCCTCCTTGGTCACGTAGTCTTCCTCCTTGGTCATGCTGTCTTCCTCTCCGACTTCAATATTTCTCCCTCCCACACGCAATGGGACAAAAAACACAAAATATGAAAAAAAAACCCCACTAAATTTACAGAACACAGGTGGGTTTTATTCCCTTTGTTTGGGGTCAGCAGCCCGAGGGGCCGATGCTTCGCCTCGGTCTACGATCTCAGGAAAACATCTGCCCCTGGGGCTGCTGACCCCACCACGGGGAAATAAAGTCTTACCTTACGAACCCAGGATGGATAGTTATGCACTTGAGGGTGTCACAAAGTGGATGCGTAAAAAAGCATTAATCGTTGTTGTTCATTTCACTGCAGACGTTGTTTTTCGATTTCATACGTAACGTGCAACGAAAATGAAATTAAAAATGGCTCTAATTTTGCTTTTTTCCTTTTAGGCTGAGCTCCATTTCTCCGAGCAATGGTTTCACGGCAACTTGGAAAAGGGTCGAGAGACAGCTGAGAAGTTGTTGCTGGACAACAAACATATGGGTGATGGCACTTTTATCGTCAGGAAGAGCCAGACTTTCATCGGGGATTACAGCCTTTCCTTTCTCAGAAAAGGAAAGGTGAGCTCGACAGGACTTTTTAGGTTATCAAAGCACTGGAGACCCTTTTTGACTTTTTGCTTGCAGGTTTGGCACGTGCCAATCCGATCGCGCCAGCAGGAAAATGGTTCAGTACGGTTCTACCTGATTGAGCAGGTACGCCAATTTGGCACGTGCCAGTACATTATTAGTGTGACCTATGGTGATCCTTGCAGGCGTTCTTTGACTCGTTGTACAGCCTCATCACTCACTACCAGAGTTGTCCGTTAGTCTCATCCAAGTTCGCCATCACACTAGGGAGGGCTGTGCCGCCTCCGAACCAGCATGAGGGAATGGTTAGGCTTGCCAGGCTGTCTTTCCGCATTATTGTCTAGTCTGCTATGTTGGACTTTTCCTTAGCCGTGGTTCCACGCGTCGTGCAGTCGCCTAGAGGCCGAGAAGATGCTCAAGTGTTGCTCGACTGACGGCTGCTTCCTAGTGCGCAAGGGGGACAGGTTGGCAAACACCTTCGCCATTAGCTTCAGGTCGGACAGAAAGTTCATACACTGTCTGATCAAGCAGGAGGGCAGGTAAGAGAGATACATCTTCGGCACGTACATGACCTCGGTCTATAAATGATATGACTTATTTAGGCTCTACGTACTGGGAACGGCCGTCTTCGAGACACTCATTGATGTCATCAACCACTACCAGAGACATCCTCTCTACAAGAAGGTGCGTGCTACATTCTGCACACATATGTAATACGACATATATGTTAGTCGACGAAACATTTTGCCTTCAGACGCGTTTAACCACGCCAATCGGTGAAGATTTTCTGTCTGAACGAGGTCTGAATGGCTTCATGCACTCGGACGAGGTTTACGGCGAAGGCGCAGGGAGCGACGGGGCCGGGGCCGAGTATATGGATCCAAACACCTTCACCTCCGACGTTAGTGTACAGGTAAGAGAGGTGGAGGCCTATAAGCACGGTGCGTAACTCATCACCGTTTGATATCTAGGCTTTGTACGACTACAAGGCAAACAAGAACGACGAGTTGACCTTCACCAAAAGTGCCATCATTACCAACGTCAGCAAGCAGAACGCAGGATGGTGGAGGGGGGACTATGGAGGAAAGCTACAGCACTGGTTCCCGTCTAACTTTGTTGCGGTCAGTAAGATTGGCTTCCCGCACTCATTGTTTGCTTGAGAATGTGACACTTTTTTTTCGACAGGAGATCGACTCTTCTGAACTAGACGAATTGATCGCCGATCAGACCCCTCTCGGCTCCATGCAGAAGGGCAGCCTGGACATAATCGACGCTCGTGTCACCATCGCGCCCAATGCAACGGAGAACTCAGCCACCACGGAGTGGGTCATCAAGGTGGAAAGTGATAGCCAACCAGGAGTGTTTGAGGTTAGCACGAACTTGGCTTGACGAGTATCGCGCAGCATTCAGGAATACTGCATGTATATCTATTAGATGGCAGCACAGACGAGAGAGGAGGCGTTGGATTGGGCCTCCAAGATCCGCGACACCGCCGCTTCCGCCTCGCATAGGGAGGACCAGGATAGAAAGCGGGAGAAGGCCATGAGAATAGCCAGGGAGTTGTCAAACCTCGTTATCTACTGCAGATCGGTTGTCTTCAACGTAGAGAAGTGAGTGTTGAATGTTTAAGTCGTTCAAACACATTTTGTTACAGGTTCCTTTGTTTTTTTTTAGATATCAGAGACGTGAGGATCGAATCCACTCTGAAATGTCCTCCTTCCCGGAGGTCAAGGCAGAGAAGCTCATGATCTCTTCGCCGGAAAATATTCAGGTGGAAGATGAGCTGATCTTCCCAACTTCATTTGGGTAAAGTGTATTAGCTGCATCCTTAATGTGATCAATGTTATATTTCAGATGTTCCTGTGGTATCACATAGTGCAGCTGAGTCGCGTATACCCGAAAGCCCAGAGGGTGGACTCCTCGAACTACAACCCCTTGCCCATGTGGAACGTGGGCTCACAAATGGCCGCCCTTAATTTCCAAACGGGAGATAAGCCCATGCAGGTGCGACCTGCCTCCTATTCAAAGCCTCCATGTAGATTTGTCACCCTGTGTTGTTACAGCTGAATTACGCCAAGTTCTTGATGAACGGTGGATGCGGCTATGTCCTTCGCCCGGACTTCATGTTCCGCGACGGATTCTCACCCTACGAGCCTTCAGGACTGACCGGCGTCGAACCCCTCACGTTCACGATCAGGGTCATAGCAGCGAGACACTTGTCCAGGTGAGCCAAGCATCACCTGTAAGAAAGCTCTAAGTCGTGCGGTGCATCCACGAGGGCATGCGCTAGTCTCCTGTTTCCCGTGCCATAGCCGATTCCACGTTGACAACGCTGATCCGCTTGGGGTCAAAGGTGGTGGTTGCAGCATCTGGGCTTGTCCGCGTTTGCGTTGTCTCCTTCTCATGCTCAGTTATTCTTGTGTCCCCTTTATGGTTGCACACTTTAAAGTGTGCATGAGAATTAGTCGGTGTAAAGACCAGACGTTCAAAATAATCACTTTCTCCTGGACCAGTACAACTTAAAAAATCATTACATGAGAGACTACTATAAACATGGTTGATCAAGGCAAGAGCAGGGCAAGTTCAAACTGGGATTATTGCAACCCTGAATATCTGCTGCTCTCCACCAAATCTACTGACTCTTTTAAAAGGGACTTTCCTCGTTATGCACTGTACATTTTGACTTTAAAATGGTAGTAACGGCCACTCAAAAAAAGACTTATGCAAACAAGAGGTGAAGAGCTTTTTTCCAGAGAATAAGTAGATTCACAAAGCTCAACAGGAATCTACGGTCGTGGCATACCATCCATCAGGTTATGTATACTGGCCTCCATCCATTGTAAATAGTATCGGTAGATTTTAGTATTTATTTTGGGTGTATTTTACCCAACATATTTTGGGTCCTTTGTTTAGGCTCGGACTTAACAGATCAAGGCTCAGGTTGAGTTCAGAAAAAAGCTCTCCTTCCACAGCTGAGATGTGTCAGTGCAATGGCTGACACCTCTCCATCTACAGCTGAGATAAAAACTCTCCAGTAAGGTAAAAAAAACCGGCCAGGAGAGTGGAGGAACGCTCCAGTAAAGTCAACAATCGCTCCAATAAAGAAAAAACGGTGTCCAATGAAGAAAGATCGGTCCAGAAAAGCAGCTTCATATTTTCAGTTCATTAGAAACAAACTTAAATACAACGGAATACGCTATAACGATCACACGGACACCCTGGTCAAGACATCATGTCCCAATTCCAATGAGCATTGCTGTACTGAATAATGGCTTATAGATATGGCGATCACTTGAGTCCAGCAACAAACATATGTAATGATCATCTGAGATGCAACAATCGTGCTTAAGTCTCAGTCTAAGTAATCGATTTGGAGTGAAATTACCACCAAAAAGTGATTCAGTGCGGCACACGCTGTGCATTCCTGCAGTGAATTACCCCAAGCACTTTATTTGGGGCTTAGTTTTCCAGTATTTTTCAGATAAGCTCGAGTTTAAGCACTTGGTGTTGTAGCTTTAAGTGTGACTGGAAAAGTGAGCTTGTGATATTCGCACTCGGTCCATGCTCAATGCGTCAATCCAAGGCTTAGCATAGATGCAGGGCAACTGATGTACATATGACTGAGCTGACTATACTCAATACGTACCATACAACCATTTTGTTCCTGTTGTGAACATGACCTGCTGTTTCAGGAAATCTGGTCGCGGCTTGGTGTCTCCTTTCTTTGAAGTTGAGATCTTTGGCTCCGAGTATGACTCGGCCAAGTTCAGGACAAAGACAATCACAGACAATGGGTTCAATCCCGTCTGGGATGAGGTCTTCAACTTCAAGATAATCAATCCTGATCTGGCCTTACTCAGGTAAGGATAGACAGAATGCACGCTTTGTGTGCCACGTGTGCGCTTCCTCCACTGCATGCGTACATCTTCATGCTCGTGTTCTTGACAGGTTCGTTGCCTACGATGTAGACATGTTTGGCGAACCCAACTTCATCGGCCAGTACACCATACCCATAAAGTGCACGCGGACAGGATTCAGATCTGTGCCCCTCAAGAATGGGTACAGTGAGGATCTCGAGCTGTCAGGTAAAATCGTCACGAGTTCGATCGACTCTCATTGTAACAAAGCTTCTGGCCAGTTCATAATCTCTTGGTGCCAACTGAATTGCTGTTCATATGCCATCTTTTGCTCTTTAAAACGGTGGTTTTTAGTGCAACGACTGCGTGGAAATACCGAGAATCCACGGCATATGCTAGTACGAATTCATCAGTACGCACAGCGGAGGACTCCTTGCTGATGCAGTTCTACTCCAAGCAGTGTTGGAGTGTTCCTCCAATTGAAGCACAAAGTTCTGAAGATCAGTTCCATCCAAGTTTGGACCTGAGTTCGCCGTTTAGTTCTATTCTACCCATTTGGGGAACCTAAGTTCCTCAAAAAATCCTGATCCAAGTTCCTCTGTTATTTGGAAAATTGGCGACAAGATAACACTTACTGCAGCTCCTTATCTTCTTGAAGCCTTTATCCTTTTCTGTTAGGAGCAACCTTTTCCCGATCACTTCCTAGTTCTATAAGAGTTACTTTTGTCTGTCAGCCTTGCTGGTCCACCTGACACGTCGATCCGCCCGGGGGGAATCTTCTGAATTGGTCCAGCTGCGCCAGGACGCTCATGACTTGCAGAAGCGCTCCGAAATGAGTGAGGACGCCGGAGACGACGTCTCCGCCGATTGGCTCAGGCAGGAGGCCCAGAGAAAGGAGAAAGACGTCATGAGGCTGGTGGCCAGGCGATCAGTCAGGTGAAGTGTAGTGCATCAAGTACGTGCGTAGACAGCTCTTATTATCCCACTCAACGTTAATTCTCATTGGCAGGTAGATGAGACACCTCCAATGAAGAGAGAGCCACACTCGGTGAAATCAAGGGTGGCCTAATAACGTTACTTCTATGGTAGTCCAACAAAACAAGGTGTATTTTTATCCGTAATACGCTTCTTTTCCTGTTGCTGCGTTCGCGCTTACTCGCACACCACTTGGTGCCAAACGTGCTAAGATTCTTCTTAGAGGTTATTTGTCAAAGTAATACTAGGATGTAACTATGATTGTCTCAGAATTATGTCATCGAGGAAGTTAGCAGTATTAATACTATCTTTGCATTTCGTGTTGGCATGATACTTTACTCAGTGTGTGGTTTATAATGCAATGAACGAACATACAGCACCTCACTTCTATTGCCTACGTACAAGGAGAGGGAGTAAATGTTTTTAAAACCATTTAATTCAAGTTTTCCCCTGCTGTACTCGCCCGACTTGCCAGCGTCACACCGGTACTGGCAGCTGTGACCTTTTGTTTGAAACGTCTATTGGATCAAGTCAACAGCAAAGGTTCTGGAGCTTCAGCTAATGGCTATTTCAAAAATTCATCATTTAAATAACCCAGGTCAGTACTTCCATCGCCAGTGCTAATGGGCTTATACACCAAAGTAGTTTTTTAGTCACAAAGGAATATCTCACTCCTTAGAGAAATGCCTTAAAATACCTCTCGTCACTAGATAGTTTTCATCACCTAAAAATTCTATTACTCCCCCAATATAGCTTACAGCCGCCAGTCATGGGTTATGCTGATCTTTTTGATATCCTATGCTATGAACTTAAGAGTAGGAGAGGTGGCAGCTCCGAACACTGCGGGCTGTCTCCACCACTGAGACTGACCTTGCCCAGTGTTGCCAAGAAGTGTCTGCAAGCAAAATGTTGGGATTGCTATCAAGACAAAACTTTATGAGCCTAGAGCACTGGCAAAACCCTTGGGGGGAAAAACCAGGGCTGCTCAGGCCTTCCTAGTCTGGGCAGCCCTGGATTGTGATTACACACGTCCTTGCGAGTAATTATTTGACATACGCGAAATACAAACTTTGGTGAGACACAAGCATTATTGGGTGACTTGGATTGGTTTGTTTGGTGTACTTGTAACTAATGTACGGTACAGTAGATCTTCATGTAACAGAAGCCTTCGACTTTGGCAAGGAGGTTCTGGGTTAATTCGGTGACTCAAGTATTGAACTGAGTAACCCGGAAATATTGACCATTTCAAGAACGATGAAAAAGTAGCAAAGTTGCTAGTTTCGGACATGATAAACTTTGAAAACTTTGCTCCTTCACCCTATACACAGTCACGACTACGAGCATAATTTTGACGTACGACCTAAGACGGGGTCACCAATGACGCGCACTGAGCTAGACCTGGGACAAATTCAAAATTCCAACTTTTTGGCATTTTGCATAGAGATGAACCATCAGGGTCCAATGCGTGATTCCCTATTTTTTTTTACGTTTATGCACTGGGGTCAAACAGGGCAAAGAACTATCAAAAATGGCTAACTTTAGGATTTCGACCTTACTTTGGTGGACAAGGGCTAAAATCCAAACGGCCTATTGGAGATTTGTGTATTTCTGTATTAGACCAGCCAAGGCACGGGCGGTATAAAGAGGAAAAAAAGGCAACATGACTGTTGATCACTGCAAATGGGTCAAATTTTGACTTGATTTCTTTAAAATTGAATATTTTAGAATGTCTCTCTGTTGCTGCATTTTTGTCTCTAATGATCCTAAAATCACTTAATTACAGCAGTTAAGGAGTGATCAAATCCATAATCTGATGCCACCATAGTGACTTGTGACATAGTGATCCCCTTACCACCAGAGCTTCAGCTTTCTATCAGTTTCTAGATGAAAGTGTCCCTGGTCTATTAAAAGCTAGCACACTAGATCTGCGAATTCCACGAAGAGGAGAACATTTCCGTACGTTTCTACTCTCCCGTGCAAGAACACGTGAAAGCCTCATTGTTCTCTGAAATGACAGCAGTATGAGGCACGTGGATGTTGCAACCTTCGTCTCAGAACGGTCTTTATCGTAGTTCTCAGTATTTAGCTCCATAAGCATAATGGGTTTAGCTCTTATACTTCACTGAAATCAGCTCAACCTTCCTCTTTCTTACGCAACGGCGGGTATCCTTTCCGAGAGGGACAACCTTGCAGCACCAAGGAGAAACTTTCATTGTATAAATTTGTCGAAGAAGTAACAAGTCACAAAAAGAACTCCCCCAACCAGATAGTCATTAGTTATTTATTACTTTTTAGCTTACACAAGCTGTATAGGGACATACAGGGTGCCCCGTGAGTCGCGTCTCGTCGGAAAAAAGCTACACCTTTGAACCGCTGTTCAAGTTTGCTCCCTGATGGCTCTTCTTGAAGCACACAAATGTCGACTTTAAAGCTGAGAATTCAAATTTCCCTTAAGAAGCGATTTTCAACATTTTGCCTGAAATCAGCCTGGAATCTCAAAGGTAGCAGGCTGAAAATGAACGATGAGTAGTTCGTTATGGCAACAAAAAGTTCACAAAGCACAAAAACTGTGAATGGCCATGCAAAATACAGAAATACCGGTAAATGATGTGTAAAAATCCCGAAATTAGTGAATTTCGGAACTGACTAAACAGAACATCATCTATGCTGATCTAAGTATGCTAGGTGGGCAAATCGTACTGATGTAACTCGACACTCAGACTTGTCGTTCACACCTCCATTTGTACTGCTGGGACATTTCTGTTCTTGAATTTATACTGTGGAACACACTTATAACGATCACACGGACACCCTGGTCAAGACATCATGTCCCAATTCCAATGAGCATTGCTGTACTAATGCCTGATGGACATAGCGATCACTTGAGTCCTGCAAAACATATGTAGTGATCATCTGAGATGCAAAGAGCTCTGGCTACCTGGGCAAGTGGCTCATTCATCATGGGGTTGATCACCCTCTTGGATGAGTTTGAAAGTGCTGCAAGTGCAACTATGAGCGATAAGTTGAGTCAGGCCCTACAGAAATGATCGTCATTCATCCACTGTCTCCAGAGATCAATGGAATGTTTGTCATTGAGCTGTTAACTTAAATTCTGCCATTCAAAGGAGGAAGCACGGGGTGTAACAGGGTGGGTGGGTGGATGGATGACGCTTCTGAGGGGGTCTCAAATTAGTGCAGTTTTGAGCCCTTTTTACCCCCCTTGTTGCTGCAGGATGGTTAAAGCAGTCACACGGATCAAATTCTCTGGTCCCAACATGACCTTATAAGCTTGTTCCACTGTAGTTGTTTCAGAGTCCAAGTAAAAGCCCTCCCATATTGGGACATCTAATCTATAGCACGTAGCTCCCATACGACTAAAGAAAGTTAATCCGTGCCCAGGTCAGCCACCCATAATGCAAATCGTATGGCGTGGACGGAGGTACAATCTTCAATGTTTTTATAATTACAAGCCCCTCATGTCACGAGCACAAATACACCTCAGTCACGGTGACATGTCTTGTCGGATGATGTCAAGCCCACGCAGTCAATTGGGGCATTGGTCACTTCGGGTAGGGCAGTAACATATGAACACAGTCGCTAGCCAAAAGCAAGGGTAAAACATCTTAAGCATTTTAAGTTTGTTGGCTTTGCTAAGCAAACCTTAATCTACCAACAACCACCTATGAATGAGTTCGACACCGGCTTCAGCAACTTACCCGAAGACGATTCTAAAGAAAAGTGTCAGAAAAGGTTTTGAAATGAGTTCCCTCCATTTTTTTTATCCATTTCGGTTAAAAAAAAAACACCAAAAGGGGCAAAAAACAAAATAGCTCACGGTGCTGGATCTTGACCTGCAATGTCCGAAGGAAAAGTTTCAGGCGTCAACTTCACATCAGGACCTGCGAGGGCACTTTTTCTCGACATAAATTGGTGTTGCACGCGTATACGAGACATTCGTCCGGTCTGTTGAACCTGACACCTGGAATATTATGGCATAACCTTTATTCAAAGTAACAGTTTCCTCCACATTACAAAAGGTCCAACAAAAATATTTCACCCGTCACAGTCATACCTATAATTCCACAGCAACACACATCAAGCCTGCCATGAGGAAATGCAACTTCTCAAGTTCAGTCAGTCTGTGTCCACTCTGTCATAGCAACATTCAAATTGTTCGTGGTCTTTTTCTCCCCGGTCAAGTTATCCCTGCATTTCCTGCTTCACAGCTCACTCTTTGTGCCCCAAAGTCGTTTGTCTCCCCAGAAAGGTCACCCATGCTCAAAAAAAACCCCAGCGTCTAAGTACGTACACTGAAGTCATCGTCCTCTGGATTGTGCTAACGAAAGTCAGAGCTCATCATGTTTTGGCCCCGAAAATTCGTCATGCGAAATGAATCCGTCCTTGTCCCTGTCCTCGTGGCTGAAGATCTCCTCCACGAGCTTGTCCTGCTCTTCCTCCATCTGCTTGGCCTGTTCCGCCTCCTCCCCACCAGCTTGCTTCAGTGCCTCGACCTTTGGGGGAGAAGAAAAAAAAACCTCGATCTTCAGTGTTATCAACAACTTAATATTGGTGCTCTACTTTTCACACTACAGTCAACGTTCACTATATGTTTTTTACTACCGGAGCTGGGTTCTGCTGTAGCAAGTCTGTCGATCGAAGTTGAGTTTGGTTGTCACAGGTTGTCGTCACAACGACTGGCATGATTAAACTCTAACATGCTATGATTGTCTATGATCCAGATGGTGTCCTCGAAGAACAAAATGAGATTCAATTGTCAGTTTTTCAATAAAAAGCCTTTAATTTTTTTCCGTCCTTTCACCCCAATCTCCCTGGAACTGTCTGGCGCAGTAGTCACCGTTTTGGCCGTTGCGCCTGCTGATACAGAACGTCTAGTTTAAATTGTCGTGAAATCAGAGTGTAGAAAAATGGCCATAACTTCTTTAATACTGAACATAGAAACATGAAATTTTGTACAAATATTCCTAAAATAATTGCCTAATGTGCTATTCAATCCAACCACCGTCAGCCTCTATCACTGCCTCAAGTCTGGGACAATATCTATTACAACCATTGAGTAGATGACTGCTGGTCCTTTCCTGGACTGCCAGATCAATGGCCGCTTTCAGAGAGTCACTGGTGGGATGCCCTGGTCTTGTTTGAATCCCTCTCCAGTGTGCCCCACACTCAATAGTCCAAGGGATTCAGATCTGGTGAGTTTGGGGGCCAAAACGCCTTTGACAAGAACATTTGGAGATTGTCAGAAAGCCAATTCTGTACAAGGTGAGACATGTGCGTAGGAGCTCCACCTGCTGGAAGACATAATCTCTCTTCCCAGCAATCTCCTCAATCCAAATTCTAGCGGGAATTTGTAGCTTTTAAAGCCATCTAGCCAGTGTTATTTATTTTGAAAAAGTTAAGCTCCTTTTGAATGACCCCGAGATGTATGGATATAAAAAATTGAATGGTGCCTCCAACACACGCGCTTAAAACGTTGCAACACAGTATCAACAGCATCAGAGAGGAGATCATCTTACGGCAAAATTAACTTGAGCCATTAACATTATGAGCATTATGGACTGGCCGAAATTACTTTGTGTTGCCAAAGATAATTTGCACAAATGAAACTGCTTTTAAGCACAATGTCTTTGTTTTCTACAAAAAGTCCATATTTTCTCTAATTGCTCCCTTAGGATGCGTTGCTTTTGCTTTAAGCTTCGCTTTATACATGTCAACAGGAAGCTATGTAGGGGCCACCCTGTATGCTAGCCATGCGATAATAACTTTTCGACACCCCTGCGAAAACAAAAAAGTTATCTCTTGGCTCAGTTTTGAGCTCACCTGTTGTTTTAAGTAGTTACTAAGCTCTTCCCTGGAGAGCATAGCGTCGTTGTCATTGTCGATCTGCTTGAAGACGTTGACGGGGGGCGGCCCGGACTCCACCTTGAGCAGCTCGATGTCGAAGTACAGGGTGGCCCCGCCCGGAATGACCTCTCCTGCTCCCTGTTCACCATACCCGAGGTCGGGAGGAACAATAAGCTGACGCTTCTCGCCCACACACATCCCCAGCACGCCCTCGTCCCAGCCGCGGATAACCTAAAATCAATGAGATGTTAAAATTTTGAGATCGGGACAAAAACTCGCGTTCTTGCTGCTAAAAAGTTCATATCATTTATAAAATTTAAATCTCAATATGAAGATAACATCTTAACCATATCTTGTATTAGCCCTGTTCAACCTACAAGTGTTTCAAATTGCAGAACTGACTGACTGCTCTTTGGCTCCACTGCAGTAGCTAACGATAGCGTTTAACACTTTAAGGCTGGCTCTCGAGCAAGTTCGACTCGAGTGGGGTCGGGACTTTTCGACTCATAACCACGATTGAAAGAAAAACTTTAATTTTTTCATTGAAACTTTTCTCAAATCATATTCATTCCAGCATTCATGAAAGTGCACCCGATCTCATTCCACTCGGGACCTCCGGATCCTCGGCAGGCCAGTGATTAGAAAAGTATTGTGTTGTGCATGGACATAAAAAAAGACAACACTCAACACTCGACCACTGCAAAGGTCTGCAAAGTCTTCGGCTGCAACATTTTCCCCGGATGGAGGCGAGCGATTCCAGGGGCAACTTCGTGTTCACTTGTGGGGATCTTGGGAACATGGGAAAAATGCCCCCTCCGCCTCTGACCTCGACGTCCACGTCAACTTTTTGGTGGAGCGTCCCCGAGTCCATGGTGCATGACTTCGTATCCCAGGTTCGTCGCCCTCAAGACCCCCATCATGGACGCCTGGGTTATGATGAGCAAGGGGGACGTGGAACAGGACTGCACAAGTTTCCGGCCCAAGGTCGAGGCTGCATGATCAATGAGGCCGCATTCGAAGTAAAGCAACACGGTCTGCTGAAGCACTATCAAGCGGAAGACGTCAGCTTCTGAAAAATTTCCTTTCGCACCTTGCATGTTTTTGTCTTTTTCGCACCCTGAAGAGTTTTGGAACACCTTAAGCTGAACCTGACATTGACGAAGAGAAAACAAGTCAGAGGTTTTCTCCTGTTTTTCTCCAAACGTTACTTTAAGTGTTTTCGGCAACGAAATTCCCCGGCTGCGTCCCCGCCTTAAAGACGCTCTAAGAGAACAATCCTTCCACCACGTGTCCAACGTGTGGCAACGAAAGTGCACAATGTGGTATTAAGCTTGTCTTTCACCTGTCCAACGCCAATCTGAAACTGGAATGGCTCTCCGCGATCTCTCGAAGAGTCGAATTTGGTGCCGTCTTCCAGCTTCCCGTCGTAGTGCATGGTCAAGAGGTCGCCGCTGTTTGCCGATTCTTCGCAGGAGTCCGGCTTCAGCAGGTAGTCTACCTTTAAGCCCGAGGGCCTCACCTCTGGCTCGGCCAAGCACAGCACAGCGAATAATAAAGGCAGCAACAACATCATAACTTGCAAGAAATACAGTTTGTCCTATCACTGACAATAACTCGACCGCATATAAGTGTACGTAGACGTTGGAAGGAGTGAAAGGAGACGAGTTGTTTGTGCTGAGCAACAGATTTTAGCTGTTCGTGCGTACTCGACCGCGTGCGTGTGCACGGGAGAGAACAACTCTCTCAACAGTACTGCTACAAAGGCTACCAGTGCCGATGTAGCAGCAGCAGGAATCTGCTGATGCCACGTGAAAGTAGGGGCTTCTTTCCCAGCCAATGAAATGCTGCCTGAGTTTGTCAGTAGACTGCACAGCATGTGTAGTTCAGCATGCGCGTGCGCAGTCCTTCGTGACGGACGGCAACAGGCAAGCCGGCAGCAGATACACGGACACAACGGTGATGAGTGACAACAGGTATCGCTAATGCTTGCGTTGGACGGACTGAGAATCAAAGGCTTGATCATATGGAGGAGGAAGCAGTCGTCTCTGCTCTGCAACGTGTGCAAGTGGGTCTCTTTCAACGGCGGCGACCTGGGCATTATGGATTAAAAGGCCTCGCGTAGTACTATTCAAAGCCAATTTGAATGTCACGACATGACTTGTATGTTAGCTGTGTTTCAATGCTTTTCTTCTAATGAACTGGAGCCGAACTTGACGAGGATATCTTAGTTGTCCATACTGACCGGGTTTTCTAATTGTTTGACACAAGGTGACCCAAACTGGTCAAATGAGTGCATGGGTACCCACCAGCGGCTCAGTGAGGGCCAACTTCCCTCACTGGCGGCTTGCCAAGGATTCGACGCCATGGGTTGGGGTTAGCGGTCATGCTGCCGAGGGTCTCCGCGGGTTGTTGGGGCTCCAGGCTTACTACTGCCTCGAAGGGCAATCCGGGCAAGCTGGCTGTGCCTCGGCCGACGACAGTGCTCCAACCAGTCAGGAAGAGACAACTGGAGGTACCTCAACTAGTCCGAACAGAAATTGAGCCGTCCACCAGCCTCCAGAAAGCCTCACTTTTGCCTCCTCGCTTTTTGTTTCACTGGCTCATACTTTCCTGGTTCCTGGTTCTCCTAGCACCATCTGTTCAACACTTCTCTCACGAAGTGATAAAATTTGAGAATTGTAAATCTCATGTGTGCTGAATTGTAGTTTCAACTACCCCGTGCTTGATTGTGGATACTCCTGAATGGGGTTCAGGATCTGTCCACCCATGGAAGAAGAGTTAGGAAACAGCAGAAAAACATCGCCAAGCCTATCACAAGAAGGATTAGGGGGAAGGGGAAGTAGTATAGATAGATACAGATTAGGTTAGGTCAAGAGGGGTCAATTTCAGGACTAGTGATCACATCATACAACTGGACACAGAAAACAAAAGGCTTCAAGTAATAATCTAAACATTTTTGTGTTGACTGTACCTGTGATAGTGAAAACTGTAAGTTGTAGGAATGATCCTTGATTCTGGACAATGTTCTCAAGGTGAAGTGACTGAGGTGTGCGCACACCATTTAACGTCCTCCTCAGACATTTGCTTCCACATGCGCTTGGTGGCTCTCCTGAGGGATGCAATTGACCCCGGAGTTATTCATTGCATTGACATTTTGTTGAAGATACGCCCACGTTGTCTCGCCCACCGGGCTCATTTGTGGCCACACATCAGGACTCCAGAATCTGGACGTGTTCAACCTCCCTGTCGCGCGTCCCTCTCCAGGTCGCTGCACTTTGAGCGCTCTGTTATATAAATGGCCACTCCATGACTTGGACTTATGTGCTTCATCTTCCGCATAAGTATTTGAAGGACCGACTTGGGGAGCATATTTCGCACTAGAAGGTTTAAGTAAGTAGGTAAAGTAAGCCCACTTTACCCAGCGGAAAGTACTTTCGGCGCGGACGGTGTTACCATGGCTAGAGATAATACTACATATTCACGGAAAGAAACACGCTTGATTTATTGCGTTGCTCATAAGATCAGCTCTTCTATTCAGGCGATCGTTCCTTAATTTCCTCATCCACTATTATTTGCAAAAGGTCGGGCCTGGCTTTGTCGCTTTCAGAGCTGTAAATAGTTAAGAAAATCACACATAGCACGAAGTGAATGAGTGCATTCCTAAAGACTGATGCATATCTTGAGATGATGGCTTGCTTACGTGCTACATCTTGGTCCTAACCAAGAAGATAAGAGGACGTCTTTGGCAGTAAGAGAAGACATGCCGGCTTTAACAATAATATCATCACTTCCATTTTCTGAAAGAACAGAGAGAAATCTTTTAACGTGTTTATCAACATATATGTCTGGCAACAAGCAGTCGGTCGTCATTAGGTCACGTTGGTACATACCAAGATTAAAGGTCAAGGAGCTTCTGCGGCAGTTTTTTAGTAACTCTGTTTGTTGAATGCTGCCACTGCTGTTGGAGGTCTCATTGATGGCGCTTTGCTTTCTCCACTTGGCTCGGCGATTTTGAAACCACACCTTTAAAGTAGATGAGTCACTCTCGTGTGAGTCGATTCTCCAACGAGAAAAAGCGAGCGGTTTTGACATCAGGGACGTGAACTTCTCGCTTGCTCAGGATGCTTTCAACTCCAGTGGCTGAAAGCAAATCTCTCTGCCACGACACCGTCGATCTCTTCCGGGTTGACGTGGTTCATGCACAACTCGCGAAAAAATGGTCGCCCAAACGCCACTGAGGCCCGCCAGCTTATCAGCTACCTCAGTCAGTCTGGCGAGGCTGTCTACAGGGGGGGGGGACGCTTGTTTGTTGTAGGGAGTGTCTGCTCACGTCCCTGGACTTGGTTTATTGGAACTCTGTTTACGGAGGTCAACTGAGGTCCAAAGGGACCAAGCACACGTCAATTGATAAAACGAACGCAGTGTGTTCCGTTCTTTCAGATCGATGCCCATGGGCCAGGAGCAGGGCTATTGCGCCCTCCTGAAGAGGTCCGGACTCCTGAGCCGGGGTGCCAGCTGGTGCAATCCATCAAGGATTGCAAATCGTGAGAGGTCTGCCAAGAATTTTCGGCGCATCTGAGTCCACATTGCGCCGAATTGTGAAGGATACGCCAAGAAAAGCTATGAGCACTGTGGCAAAACATCATGACGGTGCTGAAAAACGGTATCATGGTAGGTATCAACGGTAGCAATGACAAATACAGTCCTTGGTGAAAGTAATTTCGTCGGAGGAAACTTGACTGTGGATGCTGGAGTGGCACCTTCTGTTGTCGAATTTACACCTAAAATGGGTTACTGATACAGAAGATTGATTAAGTAAGTTGGACTTACACTGACTGCCCACATTGATGCCGAGTCTGTGCCGAGAAAATGTCGAGTCATACAAGAATCCTTGCTAGAGAGCAGGATTTTTTCACCCTCTCGTGTTTGTTTTCAAAATTGGCCAAAGTTTCCTGGGGCTCGTCTGCCCGCCCCCCTGGGCCCCAAAAGTTCTTGGGGCAGAGAGACCCCACCCAGACCCCACTGGAGCGGTAACACGCCAAACACCATTGGTCTGGTGAGTCTCCTCGCCCAGAATTTTTGGGACCTGGGAATGAAGGGGGCAAAGAAGCCCTCCCCTCCCCCCTTCGATAGCTTTAGCCAATTTCACCCAAAAAACGCCGAAAAATAATCACACTCTCCGGTGTAGAGCCTTCGATGACCCCGTGCATTTTAAGGCATCTTGCATCAAAATTGGCGCCTCACACAGTAAAACTTAGTTATTCGAAATTCTATTTGAGTGTTACATTGACCACAATCAACTGGAAATTCCTCTCCAAAACTTTTCAGTTCAGCAGCTACAGCCAGTTAGTTCGCTCGGAAATTACTTTCACCCAGGACGGTACTCTCCATTGGAGCAGTACTCAAATCAGCACAATGACCAATTTATTCGTCAGGTAGGTGGACTTTTCGACTGGCACCAGCTGCTGCTAGTGCTGCAATGCCAGAGGTTTTAGTGAGACGAGAATGGCCCTTCTGGCCTAAAGACATTGGGCCACATCCAGCCCGGATCTTAATCCTCCGGATTGCTTAATCTGGGCAAGTCATTGGCGCAACTTGTAAGAAATCTGCACGACACCTGCCAATACCTTGTTTACGGGCAGCCTACCTGGAGCAGTCTAGATCAACACTGTAGAGGTCTGTTCCAAGTGTTGCTTTGAGGCTGTCATTGATAGATATGCGGCTTCATCGAACAAAGTATTGTTTCCGAGCACTGAGTGACATCATTGTTACTTTCTGTGTCTGGAGTACATCACGAAAAGTCATATACGAGGGAGTCAGATGAGCATAAGACTCTAGTCGAGTCTGACCAGAGTCAAACCTGACTTGCCTCCACCACCAATATTACCTAGGCTCACTGATGCTCCTACGAATGAGCACGCCGCTCTTGCTTTCTGCAGCTCGAAGTGATTGGTTCGGCGTACGCACTCTGTGTGTGCTTGGCACAGCAATTACTAAGTCACACCTGTACTCTTGCTTCTGACAATCCTAGCCTCGCTGCCACCAGGTCCCGGAGAAATACGTCGGGGTAATGAGTGAGGTAGAACATGCGCTCCAGCTCGTCCAGTTGGAACTGACTGAACGATGTCCTAATAATGATTGAAGAAAAACATCCTACGTAGACTTTGCATTGTGCTCTAATTTCTGCAGTGTACCGAAACTACTCATTCTTCTACACTGCTTGCCTGTGACGCTTTTGTGGCCTCTTCCTGCCAAGACTGTCGGGCCGACAAGAGCCGATGTCTTTGTTACCAAGCTGCTGGCACGTCTGCTTCGAGCTGAAAACAAATTTAATCTGATATTCTTTAAAAAATGTTGGGGACAGAGCTGTGGCACAGAACTTTGCTAGAGATATATCGAATCACGAATTCGGATTCAGGATTTTTCAGCCAATCAACACGATTCGAGTCCTCAGAGGAAGAGTCACATCATTATTCATAAGCCACATAGAATCTCGACTTATTGAATTATTAAAATCCTTGGCTGGGCTGAAAATCCGACTCCTACCTCAACCTTACTGTGGCAACGTGTGGTATCAACATGTGAGAAGAGAGCACGACTGAATGACAAGAACGTTACGAGCTTTACATGTAGAATTGTTCGTGTGCTAATATCATGCCGTTTTTTCTCAAAGAATTGACAAAGTTTAATGGAGAAAGAATTTACGGTAGGATTTTGTGTAGGATTGCGTAATTTTTTGTAGGATTCCCATGAAACTTTTACTACAATCATTGATGGCAAATTCTTCTTTCATCCTAAATTATTCATTTGAGAATTCATGAATCTTTTTTCTTCAGTTTAAATGATTCTTGACTCACAGATCCTCAAAATTTACGATTCGACCAATCCCTAAGCGTCACCTCTGGCAGCGAATTGACGTGTACTCAAGTGTGATATAACAAGTCTAACCTTGTTGTTCACAGATACGTTCGCACGTGAGTACTATGGCAAGTGAATTGCGACCAATCATCAATCGAGTATAAGCCTCTTCTCGTTCTCGCGTGTTCCTATAAATATACGTACCCAGGAAATTGCAGTGATATTGGAACCAGCGGCTGGAGTCTATAGAGAGGATACTGCGGCAGTCCAGTTGTATAGGTGCCCTCAGGAATATCCCTGGTTGCACAAGAAAGATGCTTTACCTTCCAATGTTACAGAACTCGACTCTTACCTTCGCCACACACTGTCGCGGACTTCGCCTCCATCATCTTGTTCATCCTCAACGTCTTGCACAACGTTTCCGGCTTGAGTCGCTTTCAGCGCTACGCCCAAGAGGTCGCTGGAGGACGTCTGCGACGCCGAAGAAACATCACCCTTTTCTTCCACCTCCTTCTTGACCGACTTTGGTTCAGACGAAGTCTCAATCAGACACGGAGCTTGAGAGTTCAAGTCAAAATTCATCATCTTCAGATCTAAATCCAACATTCTAACTTCATCTCAGTTCCCGTTATGAAACTGTTTTAACGCAACGCGTTTAGGGGCAGCTCGAGATTGACAGAGAAAGAAGCATTTCTCTGGCTGCCTTTTTAAAAGCACGACTTTCCTCCCGCCTCGGCTACCCCAGGGACAGTGCTCAGCTTCTACCATTTCTCTGACCTTGTAAGGTTTCACTTCTAACCGTTACTTCTCCGTCTGAATGTACAGCATGGCCGCCATTAATATTGAAATAGCCTTTGTGCCTCGAAAAGCAAAAAGACGCACAAATTATTGTTCACGTCCACACTCACACACGTGTGAAAAATGTGCAGCGGGCATGACTTGTTTCATTGAAGCTCCCTCTGACTGTATTTGCAGCTTTGATCGATGTTTCGAACGAGTTGCATGACAAAGTAAAAGGAAAGAAAAGGTATTTTATGATGCGCGTGCGAATTATTGAAGTTGCAATTCCAGGTAAGTACGTTCTACATTGATGTTGCCCAACTTCGAGCCAGCCCGAGAAAAGACCAGCGAATATTAAGACCGGTTATATTTAAGGCCAATAAGAGTCATGGAAAGAGACAGAATATTATTGGTGCAGAATTGCTCACCCACTCACTTTTATTCTTCTGGCGTATCACGTAAAACAAGCACTGCTCTGATATAACAGGTGACTAAAACACTAAAAAAAGACTGCTCTGACATGAAAAGTGAATCATATACTAAAAAGCAAGCTTTCTCTCTCCGACTTTGAGGACGAATTACACACTTTAGACCTTTAGGCACCTTTTAAATCGGAGCTGTACTTGGGTTTCTTTATTTTATTAGCAATTACCTTAATTCCGGGATCTTACCTCATCAATGACAAGAGTGCCTACTTTCTCAAGAAAACTCCACTGAACCTCCTGCTGTTCTGATCCTTGCTACACCTCATCATGGTAGGTCTTCACTGTCGCATGAGCCAATATCTAGTAATATCATTCTAAAGTTACCAATAGCATCCTAATATTCGCTGGTCTTATCTGGGGCTGGGGTAAAGTGACGATTGCACCATATTGAAGAGGACTTCCAACAGAGCTATGGAAAGTCAGGTGCTGCCTCCAACAAAGGAGACTTCTAAACAGGGACTTGAGCAGCCATAATCTGCCTTCTTGTTAATCATGCAAACACAATACTTTTATCGTTGACTGCTTCTATTCATGAAGTTTGATGAGAGAACGTTTCTGATTGGAAAATGCACCAAACTGGAATTTTTAAAGTGCTTATGTCATACAAAGTGACGTCCGGATAATTAAATGCCACAATTCCTAAAAAAAAGTACACCTTAATACCGATAATCGAAGTTTTCAACGCATTTTTTTTATGTATTCGTCGGAAACTTCGATTATCGGAAACTGCAAATAGGACTCGACGCGCGACACCATCGACGCCTCGTTTAGAGAAGTGGATTTTACTGTCTATTTGAGTTCTTAAAGCCAATTCAGCACGTATCAGGAACGAGACTGAGAGCACAATGGGTGATTGGTTATGGCCTAAAAAAAGTCTCTCGCTCTAGACCGCCTCTGCAACCATGGCCTTAACCACAGTGTATTTGCTGGTGTGTTTGTTAAACACAAGCTGTCTGGGATTCACCCTCTTGATCAATTCCATCACCATGGATGGCACTGCCCCCATCATCTCCCCCTCGAGCATCAGGCCCTTCATCCATGTCATCAACGACTATGCCCGAAAGGCACGAAGTCCAGCTAATTCAAAATAAAAAAAACGCTACGGAGCATCGATGGCACTATAAATTCAATAGCGCCCTGGCAGCAATAACAATGACATTTCTTACTGATTAGAAGTCACTCCTGTGGATCATTACTCGGGCATCGTTCCATTGACTAGATCATGGATTTCTGTACCATAACAGGATGGTGACACAAAAAGGCAACTTTATGCCTGCCTATCTATTGCACTGAATGACTAAAAACAATTTGCAAGGACTTATCCCAAGGGAGGGGGTTCGTTGACATACCTTGAAAGCAAAAGCGGTTGCTCATATCGCGAAAAAACTGGAAAGTGTCATTCTGAAACTCATGAGATCCTAGGTGTTGGCGGTAACATGAAGGTGAACATTCTGTAACTCAAGTATGAACAAGAGAAAAAGTGCATAAAAGTAGCAATTCTTATGCATGCCCTTTCACTTCTTCCGTTTTCTAAGTGTCATGTTGAAAGGGACAGCCTCATTTTTGGTGGGTGCTTCCCCTGAAGAAGTGTATGGCTTGGGATCATCAGTGAGATCTTCAGCTCAAATTGCTCGTCCAGCAGGAACATTCAGTCTCTTGGCAACAGGCTGTTCTTTGGGTTTCAACATCTCCACCACAGCAGCAGCAACATTTTCAGTGACTTGATCTTGCGTGGGTTTACCACGCAAGCCAGGGAGCTTAAACAAGATGGGATCAGGGGATACTGGGCGAATGCCGCAGGTCCTAAATCCTGACTTTAAATTTGAGGTCAGTGTCAGTGCTGCCTTATCTGGAGTTTTTCGGAGGAGTCTGGCAAAGTGTTCCTCAGGCAAGACAACACTCTTTTTGCCAGCTCCTGCACGCCATTGACAAATAGGACAATACCTCCTTCCAAAAATGCTTGATGGGGCAAAACACCGAAGCATCAAGAGGTTGCAGCAGGTGGGTAGAGTTTGGAGGCAAGCATTTGCTTTTCTTGACATTGTTTGATAACCTCCTGGGAAAAATGTGTTGAAAGGTTGTCCCCTCTGACAGCTTTTGGACCATGCAAACCATCACCCCATGGAAACACCACCTTTTCAAAGAAGTCAACGAATGATGCAGTGTCAACCCATCCACTTTCTGTGCGTCCATAAAAGACTCTAGCTGGTCCACCATCAGTCCAGGTTGACCAAAGTTTTTTGGCCTTGTAGACAACATAGAGTGGAAGAAGTTGATCTGGAGTTCCTTCAAATATTACCATGGTGTGGCTTTTGGGATTATCTCGAATCCTGACTAGATACTTCACCCCACGGCAAAAGGTGCAGTCTTGAGTCCAGGATCATCTGAAAAATCCACTCTCATCATAATTGAGCACATTGGAATTGGGAACTTCTTGTAGAGCGTTCTTGAGTTCGTCAAGATAACTATTGATGACTGCAGGGGAGATTTTTGCACGAGCTGTCTTGATTTTTCGTGCCCTCTTGATATAAAGTTCACTCTTGTCCCTTTTCAGGAACCTGTGAGTCCACATGACAGATGGAAGATTGTTTTGAAGTGAGATACACAGTGGTTGGCCTTGTCCAAGTAGAACCTAACAAGAAATTGCAGATCCATGGAGTCAAGAGGGCATCCAAAGTCACCCAAGACTTTGCAATTGTCCAAAATTGATCTTTTTTCTTCTTTAGTAAGTGCTGTGCATCATCCTACCTAACAAATTCCTTAGCTCCAGATCGATGTACTTGCTTGTGGAGTGTGGAAAGACGGACTCTATAGAATTTTGATGCTTTTCTGAAGCTCAGGCTACCACCCTGAATGCGTTCCACAGCCTCCAAAAGTTATTCTTCAGTGTCATTGACTCAAAATTTGGGAGACATGGTTTGTTGCTGTTGACTGTAGTTCACCTTTGAGATTGTTGTCGTTCCATAAGTTCTGAGATTGAATGTTCACCTTCGAGTTATGTAGAGAGTACCTTCATGTTTCAGAAAGAAGATCCAGTAAAAAAGGGCTTCTCCATGAAAATTGAAAGTTCCATCGCCAAAGCATAATTCCATTCCTTATGATTGCATATAAAAGAATTCAAAAATAGTGTTGCTAAATCTACTCGAGAAACTGGAGACCATCCATCAGAATCAAATTTTCATTTAGTTAAATGGCTCCATGAAGAAACAAATATTGCATGCAGAAAAAACAAAAAAATCCTCATCAAGTTGGTACTAAAAAGTGATCTGGAACATTAAAACGGAATGAAAGACTTTCTGAGCAAACGTATTTTGAGCACTATGACCCATGAGTGCTGACGCACCTGAAGAAGGTCTTTTGAAATTCTAGTGAAACGCTAAGGGGGGTTTAGAGTGAAGTTATGTAGTGAAAACGGTCTGCATTTGTTTTTTTCTTACAACTTAACAGCATGCGACAATCCATACAGCGGAGTCTGCTACAAGGATAACTGCAATCTTCAGCGTGTAATCCAAACCCAAGCCCATAGTGTTTCACCAAAAAAACGACGATACGGCGCAACTTACTAAACAGCTTCATCTTAAGGCTGGTGGACAAAATTTTGAGAAAATATTTCGGGTAGAAATGCTCAATGTCCTTGTGATCGAGCATTTTTACCCCCGGTTTTGTCTCAATTTTGTCTGCCGGCCTTTTGATGAAGCTGTTAAGAAGTTCATGATGTTGCGCCGTGCCGTTTTTAGTCATGGAACGTATCTAAAGGCGTTAGATGCGAACTTTAGGTGGCTGTTGCACTTTTCTGTTGGCAGTCACTTGCTAGTTGTGATCTTAGAGCTGCTGTCTATTTCAGATGGCATCTGGTTTGAGTAGATGGCATCAAATGAGTATTTTAAATTCAAACGGGGGCAGCTACGAAATGGCTCACGACCGAGCTGATCTGTGCATCTACATCTTGGGGGATGACATCCTAGATTTGAAGATGAGCTCTTGAAACTCTTGATCATTGAAATGAACCAAAGGGTTTGACCTCTCCCGGAGAGTGCGTAGTTCACGGCGAGCAGGACCTTCTTCTCCATGTTGCTGCCTCCTCCAGTGCATGTCTTCCAAATCTGTGTCAATGGTGTTTCAGTCCTCCTGATTGTTGTCACTCTTCTTCTGATTCAGCATTTGGAATGCAGCTTCTTGGTGAATTCCTCATCTCCTATCGTAGTTTGTATGCAATTACGTGGCAGCTACAAATATTATACTGAGATAGTCAAAATACTGAGATTTTGATGCCTGCTAGTGAGATGTGAGGTCACTGCTCTACAGAGGTCACATAAATTCAGACGTGAGATAACTAGATAGGTTTTTTAAAGGACCGGTCTCTGATCCAGCGTACTTGGCGCAGGGCTGCCAGATAATTTGGGTACCTGCCCACTCGAGCAGAACAAGCAGCTTTTGCCTCCCCCATTTCGGGCAAAGCCAAACGAATCCCAACACATCACGTCGCAAAGCTCCAGGAGAGAGCTCATTCTACGTTTTCAACTATTTTTAGGCCCTAGCAATCCCCTCCCGGGCTTCTCGTTGTTTGGCTGAAAGTCACGGATATGGCTTGCCACAAATTTGACCCGAGCTGTGGTACGTTGCAGCGGCACATTGGCGTCGTCTCGATGCCAAGTGGAAAAGGAAGGTTCATTCACATGAAGAGTTAACGCTACAATTGGTAAGAAACGAAGGGGGCAGAATTCAGTTCAAATAAGTCAAGCACTTCCACTTGCCTTACTTTGGTACTTTAAAACGTAGTCCACGTCATGTGCAGACCACCGTTGAGCCCCCTCAAAAAAACCCACTGTGTATGAGGATCGGACTCCTGCCACGGCCATTTTCTTCAGAACCAAAGAAAACTAATTAACCATGTACAGCATTGCTGGATGCAGGAGTCACTGGATATAAGGATCAGACACTTGCAGGGATCACCAGACCAAAAGTAGAGCAGATTTTTGGTGCACACGTTTTCTTGCAATAGGCTGTTTTTACACGCACCGCTGCTGATCAACCCAGACTGACTGTCCTGAACAGGGCGGGAATGATTTAGTGCAGCATTGAAGAAGTAGGTTCCAGAAGAAACCGATAAAGGGGTACCGAGAAAACGAGTAGCTGCAGATAGAAATCCTGAATATCAGTATGATATCAGATCATATCATCCACTCAGATTATATTCACCTTTTTTCCTATCACAGCCAGAGTCGGCTGAGGCGTGTGTTCAACAAGTTGCAGCTGAAGGCCGTAACAAAGATCCTGAGCGGTCTTTTTTGTTCTACTTCAGGACTGAAGCCTTCAAATACAAGTAAAAAAAGTACCGTCTTCTAGAGACTTCTATCATTTTCACCAAAAAAAGCCAAGGGGACTGAGTTTGAACCTGCTCTTCTGCTGGACAAGGACTTTTCTATTCAGTCAGAGGCAAGTGAAAAAGAATTTCGATGGTATCGCAAATTGCAGCTTTCGTCAGTGATTTACAAAACCGGTAATGAACATCCGGTAATACAGTTGAGCCTGAAATGGTAGCCGGTAATGATCCTTCTTAGAAAGTCTAAATTTATGCCCACGACCCTGAAAATGAGATCTGAGGCAACTCTTACTCTCAGTAACAAGGAAGCATACATAGATATATTTTACATGCTTACTTTTGCGTCCTCTTTTAGTGAAGAACTTTGAAGCTGAAGCTAAAAACTTACCTGTTCAAATTATTGGCTTTGACAAAGACTAAGATTTTGTAAAAATGTACTTTAAACATTTTCGCAATACAGTATCTATCTAGTAACTAGAGTAATATTCACCGAACATTTTCTGTTCCATGCACTGCGGAAAAGACTACTAGCAACCTGTTCTTCATCGCCACAGCCACAATGACCCTGAACCCCCAATGTGGACAAGAGAGTTGCCACACTTTCGGATTCCGGGACTAGAAAAGGCCGCAAGATCATCTCATCTTCCAGATACTTCAGGTTTCAGCAGTATCGGCAGTCAGCAATATTCTTAAGAAGGTAAGGGAACTCTGTGCCACAGCTCATCTGTACATTACCTGTAATAAAATGTAACATGAAAGTCCTGGCCCCTTTGACGATGGTAGGGTCTCCCCTGCAGTTAGAGCACAAGCTCACGCAAGATGACCACTCCAAATACTTTTGAACACTTGAAATCCCCCGCTTTCCCCACTTGTTGAACGTGAGCATTGCCATTTCCCCTACCTCTCCGACCGACTTAAAATGACAGTGACTGACTGAAGTAGACGTTTTTCTGCAAATGAAAAAACGAGTCACCTTTTATTACTCAACGTCTGGTTGAGTAATAAAACTTAAGTAAAGTCAGTTGCCGACAAAAGAATTCGCCGTCACATGAAACACTTTAATAGGGAGAGAAGTCATGCACAGAGTTCGGTTCAACGGTGTCGCTTTGGGAGGTAAAATTAGGGGTCTGGTAGCTGTGCCAACAACACGGGGGCATGGGGAGCCAACCCCGAGGCGGTGGGGGTAGGACAAGCAGCCCCCCCCCCCCCCTGTATGAAAATTTTCGCGCTTTCCCTGTTACACAGAAGGGATTCAATCTCTGTTTTCTTTGTTGGGGGGAGGGGGGGGGGCATTCCCTTGTCCAAGGTGTGCACTGCATGGGACGTCTGGTCTTGCACTGCGCACCAAAACATTGCTTGAACTGATCGTGACAAAATATATATTGCTATTATTTATAAGAAGGCTGTGCCATCTCTTCCTCTCCTCCCGCCTCCTCTAACCTTGTGTACTTCACTCGAGTCTGCGGGAGTCCGGCCTCCGAGGCCAAAAAGGCTGTACGGCATTTCTCCCTTCCTAGACTATTCACCGTTTACGTGCAGTACGTGCCACCGTAGCGCGCCAACGCATACGCTGCGCAGTACGTGCGTGGGCTGTAGATCGACCAAATTCGCCGGCAGAGGCCTTGCTGATGTTCTTGCCGTCGCTGCAGCAGCAACGAGAGCGACTCATAGAGAGCAGAGAGAGCGCGTAGGTCTTTGCATGCGCATCGTTGGCACCGTGGTTGTGTAGGGTGGCGAAAAAAAGGAAAGCGTTCTGCATCAAGACTTGCTTCAGCGCTCGCTTTTCCACCGAGTGCTATCGCGCTCAGTCGTCAACGTCAGTAGTCGAGTGTAACGCCTCTGCTTTCGTAGCACCAGTGGACTGCACAGTAGCAGCGACGAAGTCGTGGCGCACACAAATCGGTTGGCAACCAGTGCTCCGGGGAAGAATGCTCGTGTCTTCATATCGACAATAGCTCATCATGGTGAGGTCATTGGCCCAACGTGACGTTGACAGAATTGCAAGAACCACTTGTTGTACGCGATGACATCGAAGGAAATGATCGCCAGCAGGAAGAATTCCACCATCTCTCTGGCGGATCCAACTCCTCCGTCGTCGTGTCTGGTGCCGAAGCGCTCCAAGATTTGCTCCGTGTGCGGCGGCAACTCAGAGACGTTCCACCTCAACTACGGGGCCGCCGCCTGCTTCTCGTGTCGAGCCTTCTTCAGGCGCACCGTCCAGCAGCAGCGGCAGACAAAACTCGTGTGTCGCTCCGACTCGAACTGCCCCATCAACGTCGAGACCAGAAGGAGGTGCCAGAGATGCAGGTAAAAGGATAACGACAGCGCGTACGTGCAAACATCGGTGCGCATGAGATAGATCTAGGAGGACATCCCAACACATTTGTTCTGGGAGTTAGAGATGCACGGCAGATTACGTGTACAAGTAATCGCAGATGTACCATGCAGCAGTTATTCAGCAGTCCTCGACAGCTAAAGGAATTTGCCACGTTTGACAGGGATTACATCATGAGCCCAACAGACACCTAGATGCCGAAGCTGGGTTCGGTTCGGCGAGACTCAAAAGAAGTCCCGCAGTAAAGCCGGAGAATGGGCACCCCTCAACTTCGAAGCTATTATTGAAACAGTTGGACCACACTTGAAACAATCTTTACCTCATGCATTCGTCTCCACTGAGGAAAGAGCTTGACTTTTCGCTAATGGAAAAAGTCAAGCTTTGACGGAAACGAAACCTACTTGAAACGAGCGTACACATGTGTTCATAACTCGCGGACGTGTGTGCTATAACAAAAGAACCCAGAGTTTTTAGATAGTTAGGTTTAAACTCACGGTCCTGTTCCACGGTGCTGACGCGGACTGAATATAATCTGGTACAGTATGCGGCTGCATTGGTGTCGGTGACATGACTAACTTTAGCGCAGAATTATAGTATTCACACAATCTTAAAGTGGTCCAGTTACTTTCATGGGTTCATGTGCGCCCCTGAATGACAAGGCTTACTTACTATTCCCATACATATTACATTTTATGAAGGACAGTGCAGGCTCAAACTGGCCCTTTTGGTTGAAGGAGGAGAACTCAATAACATTACGACGGATCTTCTTCTACTGCTTGATGTACTGAGGAATGTTGGGAGCATGTTGGATATGTTAATGCTGTTGCAGTGAAGCTTGCAGTTGGCTCTGCTCTGAATCACGTCACGCCGTTCGATTGCAGCTGTTCTCAACAAAACTCTGCTGACTTATTTGTACAAGTCACATCTCAGGTTAACAAGATTTTAGGTCAGCCTCTGTCGTGTCAGGATTTAGTTGTTGAAAATGCCTGATTGGGGAGTCACTTTCGATAACTTAAGTCATGAACCAACGGAGCCAATTCGGCCGCATGCCGAACAACAACTAGTGTAAGTGTAATCCACGCTTTCATCTGGTGATTACGAAATGCCGTGATGCGAAAAGACGTCCTTTTCGAGTCGTTCAGCCAATGACGTTGAGACGTCCTTCGTACGTACGTGATTTGCCTGACTGTTTGACTTGCAGGTACGCAAAATGCCTAGCAGCCGGCATGAATCCAGGTTGCGTGCTCAGCGAAGACGACAAGCGTAAGAGATTCAAGAACCTCCAATCGCTCAAGCAAAAAAGGAGACTACAGCCGCACCCTGACCCTGCTGATACCAAGGCTCCAAAAGCCAAGAATGTCGCCAGAAGAGAACACGACCACTCAGTAGCCTCCAATTCTTCTGCGTCCGAAATTTACAGCCGAGGGGGGGCAATTCAAACAGATAATGTGAACTCTAGTCAAGGTCACTTGGTATCAGGGGTCAACACACCACCGGAACCGCCGAGCTGTTTGCATCCTCGAAAAGCCATCTCCAGCAATGCTGAACTGAGCCAATATGAAAGTCAAGTTCCAAATGCACAACAGCTAAGATACGACGGTACCTTGGAGGAGACGGACAGAAAAAATGAAGAAGGAGCTCCTCAGCATCTGGAGAGCAGCGTCATGATTGCTGGAGGAAATCATGACGACGAGAAAATTCTGGAGTGGACTGTGCAGACCCTTCAGCAGTCCCGTGATAGCTGGTCCCTTCCAGATGAGCAGGACCAAAACGTCAGACATGGTGTGACAGAGACGCCTCTTTCTCGCAACGGCTCATTAGACGTGGTGCAGAACACTCACGTGATGAACATCTTCAGCGCAAGCGCAAGCACCAATGCCAACGCCAATGCTGACAACGGAATCGACATGGTCAGCAGCAAGGAGTGCAGCAACGCCAGCACCACTCAGAACTTGTTACCCACCAGTCCTTACGTGAACTACGACGACTACGACCCGGACCGCGTTCCAGTGCACCAGTACAACAACTCGAACAGCCGCGTGCGCAAGCGGATGCTTTCCTTTCTGGCCCACATACGCCACACGTGGTCAGTGGCGTGTCATCGCGTCTCCGTCGATGGCGAGGTGCTCTCGGCCCTCACAGCGCTCCACCAGGGCTACGGAGGGGCGATAACCAGCGGACTTTTGCGCCGGCACCTCATCTCCTTCGTGGCCAAGTTGTTCCGGGAGTACGCCTTTCAACAGCCAGAGTTTGCGTCGCTGTCACGTTTGGATCAGCGCCGGTTGCTCTGCCGCAACGCGCCGCTGTTCGTCCAGTACCTCCTCGGCAGATACTTTTGCGCCCCCACTGCTTATGAACAGCTTCACTGGATACTCGCCTGTCAGGTAAAGAGAAAATTAAGACTAGAGATGCACAAAATTTGAAAAACAAACACCACCCTCTTTTAGCGATACCATCGAAATTGTTTTCGGAATACCTCTAACGGAGTATGATTCCAGAGCAGGAAAATCTTGGGGAAAGCTGCCATCCGTGACATCCCTCTTTTTGCATATTTTGTGCCTCGCAAGTCATCAGCAATGCATCGTCAACTATATTACAGCATCCATAAGCCTTACGTATGCACACACATCCACACACACACGCAGACATATACACTAGCAGAGATACCCGGAATTTCTGGGAAACAAGTCATAGCACTATGGTTGAAGGTGGATTTTGAGGTGCTGCCCTGCCCGCTCTCCACGCTGTCCACCCTCTGCGCCCGATCCTCTCTGTATGCTTTTTTACCTGTTGAACCTTGATGATCCAGAAGCTCCTCATTGGGCTCTCATTGTAGTGATGGTAACGGGTCCTCTCATCACAGGTTGGGACAAGCGTAACCACATTTTGGCTTGCCAAGTTTGCAAGGATCTGAGCCCAGCTCCGCTCACTCATTTTCTTCTTATTCCCCTTTGTGTTATGCAGTAAGCGAAACTTTTAACATAGCTTTTCTACGCAGAGAAACTCACAGACGAAAGTGGTAGCGGAACTTTCGAAGCACGCTTAACAGACTACTGTAGCGGGTGTGCAAGGATTAGCTTGCGACAGAAATTACTGAGTATCTTCACCGTAGAAGAAAAAAATTTGTCATGGCAGCTCAAGTCCGACACCAGCAGCTGCTGAACCCCCGAACCTCGCTTACTTATTGGTTCAGATTAGTGAAAACAAAGCAATGTCACAAATGCAGACTTCATCAAGTGCCAAAAGTGATGGATCACTGACTGGGTATACTGGATAGAGGAACTACTGTTATCTCGCCGAGGCAGCTGTTGCTAGAGCTAGCAATGTGCCCAAACAACAGTCATTGGCGAAGAATAGAGATGACATCAGATTTCACAAAGATTATTGAAGGCTCCATGCAATGGGTCACACATAAAAATGAGTCACTGCATTTTCCCATTGCTGTGCTTGGCAGGGGCAAGGGCTGCACAACATGCCATGAGAATGCTGATGCCTTAATGCCTTAAAAAAGCACAGCAATGGCTTTTTTGACAAAACAGCAATTTTGACAAAAGTAAAAGTTGAATTGATGCTTTAAAAGAGTTACAAAGACTTTCAGTAAACTTATTCTTTTCAATATCAGTACATTTTGTGCGTTAGGCGAAGGAGCATTTTACAAACATGAGGTCTTCTCAGCAGTAAAACGTTGCTGCCACGACTTGCTGAAACAAGGGCACCAATGAGAACTGTAGAGACCAAATATGTGTAAACCGCCACTTGCCGAATGCACATACCATGTTTTACATCAGATTGAACATTTCACTTTCATTTACTTCATACTGGCGGTTCAGGTTGCTCAGATTGTCACCAACAGCTCTGGTTGCTTCAACCATCTCTGATGGCTACAGTTGCGTCAATCCTCACTTTGATTGTGTAACTGCAGTTCCCGCATATTTTTGTAGCTCCTCAGGAGCCCCTGGCCTCCACCACAGTGCTCAGTGCATAATCGGTGAGGAAGAGCAGTTGTTTACTAGATTTCCTTTGTGCAAATGAACTGAATGCAAAATGGACCATTTGGCGTAAAAAGCAACAAATATTTTTGTTTATGGCTGAAAAAGAACTGCTTATCCACCAAACTCTCAAATGTTTTGTCTCCAGTTTTTCCTTTGTTTGGACACACTACTAGGTCCGGCAATATCTGCCTAGATGCATGCCATGCTTTACAGCAGCTACAAACCCTTCTTCTATTCATTGTATACATGTCAGAGGGGTGGACACAATTGGTATATCCATTAGCATCCTATTATAGGACGCTGGCTCCTCTGTTCTGTGTGGACCTTGATAGCAGTGACACCATGGGACAAAAATCTGCAGGTAACTCCATTCCCATTACGTTCATGTGATGGCGAATGCTTTGAGCAACGACTGTCTTTCTGAAGCAGACATTTTGGAATGAAAGGTAACTTGTTCTTTCATTCGCAGAAAAACATCTACTTTTGTGCCTCATTGTCACCGTCACAGGTGATTCGGCAACTTTATATCAAGGCAGCTGATGTCGGAATAGTTAAGAAATTAATATCATGTCTGGTCAACAGATCAATTGATGGGCCCACATGTCAAAGCCAATCTCAGGGTCTTGAATGCCATTGTCATTTGTAAGTACAGTGCTTGCCGTAAATGATGTCGCTCGGTATAAATCGTTGTAATGTGCTAAGTGGGGTAACTGTAAGGTTGAATTTAAGGTTGGAATGTGTCACAGCAAGTGTCAGAGGTGAGATCCTGCAGTTTCGTCAAGTTTCAGGCACTCATTGTTATGCTAGAGCACTTTAAGTGTGATGAGTTGACAAG
>JAAUXU010075460.1_pt1 | contig 32065 bp, 25 predicted proteins | sample 7278151 | NCBI WGS metagenome assembly JAAUXU01 (sample SAMN14350113, study PRJNA611818) | marine sediment metagenome | isolation source: surface marine sediment (1.8m) | place: French Polynesia: Moorea | collected 2018-08 | reverse complement strand
CGTTTTGTTTACCTGTCAAAGTGGGGTTTTTGCATGCTTGCTCATAGCGCCGGAGGGCCTGGGGAGTGAATCCCGGTGGGAATGATGGGACAGGATTCTTCTGGGAAAATTTCAGTCCATTTCATCCACTTTTACCCCCTGAACAAGCCAAATTTCTCTTCTATTTGGCACGCCCCCCCCCCCCCACCTGGGTGGCTTCCTTTTGAGCACTCTGGCACCAAAATGAGCAGTTTGGACATTGACCCTGTGTACTCAACATTGTGTCCCAGGATCACAGCTGCACCTTCCACACCAACATCCCATCTCAACACATTTCAGTACAGTGTAGGAGGTGCCGTCATTCTCAATGCAATTACTTACAGCCAGGAGTGTAATTTGCTGCTATTAGAAAAGAAAGTACCTTTCATCATGAAATGTCTGGCCGAGAAAGTTAGCTGTCGCCAAGACAATCTGACATCGCATGAAACATTGAGACCGAAGTTATCAACAGAGTTTCTTCTACTGTGCACACGTACAGGGTGACCCAGAGGAGTGTGAAAAAAGTCATAATTGCCAACTCGACACAGTTGCCAGGATCACCTTTTGGCGCACCTGTTTGGTCGTTACGTCCACCTGACAATAGCAGCTCTTGTTCATGGTACGTACCAACAGTTCTTACATGAGTGGAAGCTTGTCATGCAAGCCAATTTTGGTCGAAAAACACACTTTTTAAGTCTTTTTCATGTGTATTGTATCTTGGAAGCAAAGCCCCGCTGTGTCAGAGGGTAAGACGCAGTCTTAGGTGCATGCATACATCTAGTGATGGCGGAAAAATCGCACTTGTTGTCGAATATGATCAATAAAATAGCCCCGGATGTCTCAAAACTATTACACTTCTTAGCTCTTCCATCCACGTAAAATACTCATGAAGTCAATGTTTTTCAGCTCTGGAAACCAGAATGGAAGATGTAGAAAAAGCATGCACATCCTGTGCTTCCCATGCAGTACTGGGATGCAGACACTTTCTTTTAGCTGAACACATCATCCTTGCACCGCAGTAGAACTTAATCACGTGCATTAAGTAGATTTCCTTGCTACAGCAACATAAATTACATTTTCTCACCTCGTACTTTATTTACATCTGGCTGAAGCAAACTTCTTACGAAACTCTCTGGGGTTGTACAGGTGGCATCTGCTGGGACTAGGGAGGGCTCTTTAGAGACCCTTTAGTAGATACCTGCATATACGCATAATTCTACAAAGAATTCTAGAAATCTCCGACTTTACTGCCCGAAAAACAGACACGTGTACGACGAGGCCGAGGAGGTCAGAGGACGAGGCCAACGTTGTCTGTCCACGAGAGACAACTTTGTCTGCTTTTGAAGAAGCCAGGGAATGAACCTGACATCGCAAGAAATAGCAGCGGAAAAATGCGTAAATTTCCTGAATGTTCCCTGCAACAAAGATCCTCTGAGCACGACTGTGTATAAAGATCAGACGATATATGGACCATTTTCTCAAGGAACAGATGCAAATTCACAGATCTACTACATGAGAGACTGGTTTTACTGCCAACAGACATGACTGCTGCAAATGTCAAAAAATGTAAAGTGTGTCAACCATTTGCAATTCTTTTAGAGGACATACGTGGATCAGCAAGGTCTCGATGAACCCATTTTCTTCGCATCGTTGCAGGCTCTCCCCATTTCGAGCACTTTGCAACTCCTTGACTGCCAATCGCACTTTCCAGGCTACAGCTTTATTATTTAAAGTACAGTGGAACACGCTTATATCAATCAGTGGCTATATGAATCAAACGGCTCTAAGCATCAAAATTAGAATCCCCAAATCAAACAACCATTTTGTGTCGTAAAATTCCTACTTCTATGTGAATCAACTTTCCAGCTCTTACGCTGATTTGAATCAATATCTTCTCCTGTCAGGCCCAAAATATGTCGAGCAAGAGGTCAAATTCAGATTTGTTTATGCTTCTTTTGTGACGTTTCTCAAGAAACTCGTGATCAAAATCACAGAGTCTCTCACTCTCAGCAAAGAAGAGCCTTTTGGTGGCTCTTATGATCAGCTCCCAAAATGTGTCAGAGAGATGCTGCTGTCAAGCTGAAGGAGATTTTTGCAACCTACTCTTGCTCGGATCCTGAAGGATAGAGCGAACATTGAGACCATGTTGTTGCTGAGCCGAATTATCTATAAAAACAGTAAAAAAAAAAAACCTTTTTCTTTTTGCCATTACTGGTTTTTTTTTGGCAAAAAATGCCCATCTGAACAAAAATTCTCAGTCCCAACTTGATTCAATAAGTGTGTTCCACTGTCTCATATTGTGCGGCTGATGGCACAGTCGATTCTCAGTATCGATACAATCGGTACGAGAATGCCTATCGATAATAGCATCCTGTTGCAGCAGCTCGAAATTCCATGCAGATCCAGTACTGGAATGAATTTCGCAAGCTCATTTCTCGATGCCTGGATATGAGCAATGACCCATGTCAATCCAATTCCGCCTAATTTTAAGCCGATTTTCGTCTAAACGCATGCTTATGTCTGTCGATCAAATGAACTACTCGATTTAAGAAGAGTACTCTATATTTGCATAATGTCTCGGCTGACTGAGCTTACGAGAATCGACTGCCCAAGAAGTCAGTGACGAGATCGCACTGCTTGCACCTTGTACTCGTCATGTAGCAGCTGATTACCGAGCTCTGATCTCAGTGAGTCCTTGTTTGTTCGGTTTGGGTCCCCTCTGGACCCGACTGCTGACTTGGCCGGCTCCGGTTCAAGTACCGATGTGAAGGTCGGTTCGATCACTGTTGGCAAGGACCTGCTTGACTCACTGCAAACCTGCCTTGAGTGCACGGACAATGGGTTTGGAGTCTCAATGGACACTTGAGGTCGAAAGTTGCATACACCAAATATGAAACCTTCTTGTTCTCTGCATACACAATGCTCAATTATACAGACAGCAGTGTTAAGGAAGGCAAATGAAGTAAGTCGTATCTGTAATGTATGACATTGAGACGTTGACTCGCCCAGCTTCAACTGTACTTGCTCAGTTTTGAAGAACACGAAGATCAGACGCTCAAGAGGATCATTTTCAGTTTCGAGCGACCTTTATAACCGTACTTTACATAAGTACTGTAGATAACGGCCATAACGATCCCAGACTGCAGCGATCAGACAGACATTAATGATGAAACCGCCAAGTCCCAATTCCAGCCATTACTGCAACGTCACCATGGATGTAACGATCAAAAGCTACGGCCTCGAAGGTTGTTAAGTCCATGGTCCGCTGTTCTCTGTCATTCGACTCTGAAGTATCACGTGTTTCGATGCTTCTGACGAAGTACTGACTCCAGTACTGGCAGAGGAGGATGGTTGCAAAATGGGCAGCCCGTGCGTACGTCAGATCAGCTCATGATTCACGTCCAATGGAAGGCTTGATAAGGACAGCGGCGTGGCCAAGGTGGCCCTGGAGGAGCTGAGGGCGCTGGTCTCAGTTGAAAATTTCATTCACCAAAGCGAATCTTTGTGTTATGCAATGGACAGAGGCCAAGTTGCTCTCGGGCCCCAGCCACGAGGCCAGCGGTGCGCTTCACCCCAAGCTAGATGGCTGCCTGGCTCACCTCGGGCAACCTGCTGTAGAAGTTCTCCTTGACGGAGGGCGGCTTCCGCCTCGTCGTCATCGTCAGCCTTGTTCTGAATGACGTCTTCGTTGGTCATGCTGTCTATCGTTGGCGCATTGGAACAGGCTGGTTTTGCAAAGTGCAAAGTTTGAATTTTTCCCAGGATTTCGCTTCTATGTCCGCAGTAGCGAGAATTTCCTGCTTTTATATCCGACAGAATTCACTTCATAAGAGTGTTGATTGGGATGAGGATTTTGGTTTACTCCTCTTATAAGGGAGTCAACTGTATCACAGCTGTTCAAAAGCTCGCAGCCAAAAAAAGCGATTGCATTCTTCGAGGGTTTTTTTGAGTCCGCAAAGGATGTTGCCTTTTTCTTAGCAGCTACGTTGAAAGCGCCGCACAAAGTTGCTTCAGCGTGCAGCGGTGCATAGTTCAGGGCGTGCTTCATACGGTAGTCACCTCTGGAGTCACTTTGCACAGTGAGCGTAAAAAAGTCAGGCACTTGAAACTGGCTTTTAACTTTGGCCAGGACGCCTTAAACTTCATCCATGCGCAGGTTGGATGCCCACAAGTCCAGAACAACTACGCAAGACCATTTTTTTTTTTTTTAAAAAAAAAGAAGATCTTGGGCTAAGGTCATACTGGCATATTTGCTTGCTGCAAGTTCTCCCGAAAGTACCAAGGCTTAGATACAAAAATCTTGTCAGAGGAGACTCTAAAAATCTTGATATGGTCGCTGATGAGAAACTTGTTGATGTTCCAAGGACCCTTACCCTCCAAATGACCACGCCTGTTCAAAGAGCCCCTCCAAAATTGAGTCCAAGATCAAGAAAGTTTTTAGGACCCTAAAAGCCAGACTCCATCATAGTCTTGGGTGCTGCTGCCAGCGACGGCAAAAAATTGCCAGTTTTTAGTAGAGGTCGACCGAATAATGTATCAGCCCATTAAAAAAAAAACTACCAGCCGAAAGTTCTTCGGCAGTACGGACAAAAATAAATGTTCAGCCAAAAGGTTTCTTAGCCCGAAGATAACTGTTTTGGCGAGTGCCATCATGGACTGGGTGTTTCACCATAGTTGGGACTTTGTTAACTTTGACAAGATCAATCTAGGAGGGAAATTGGTTTGAGTTACTGTTCTAAAAATCCTCTAACATCTGGAAGATTCATACTGCCATAGTCATATCCGGCATTGTGGAATTATTGAATGTTCGGCATTGTCGAATTGCCGAATATTCGGCCGCAGCCGAAACAAAAATTCCCTTTTCGGTCGACCACCCTCCAGGGTCCCTGATGGTCGATGAGGAGGTGTATTTGATCTTCCCCAAGGATGACGTCATGCCCTGGATCGAGCAGGAATTTCTTGGGATCCCCACCGGCTTCAGAGATGATGGGGCCCGCACAGCAAAAAAAAGTTGGAGATTGGTGCCGAGACAATTTTCCCCGACTTCTCAGACAAGATGTCAATCCTTTGGCTATGCATTCCATGGTAGCGAGAGACGCCGTCCCCAAGGCCTGCGAGTCCAAGGAGGACGTCTTGAAGGCCATCGTGGTGTGCATGGAACAAGATCCCTCTTTCATTTGTGTGAAACACGTGCGAGTCAGACCCCAAGAGATTGAAGAGGGTGGTCAAGAATGAAGGAGGACATACGTGTAAAAGGAAAACTTTCCTGCTGACAGGCAAATAACATTGAACTTAATTTATATTAAACATCCGCACAAAGTTTGTGCAAGCTGTGCGCAGCAGTTAATGAATTGTATACTTTGGTTAGTGGCAACCCTGCAGTTTTGTTTTTTGAACAGAGGGAGAACTAGAACAGATGCAAGATGAGGAAAAGACAAGGTAAACGACGTGCCAGTAGGGATGGCACGAGCATGGGCTCGAGGCTCGAGGCTCGAGGTTCGAGGCTCGATGGCTCAGAACAGTTTTGACCAGGCTCGAAAGGCTCAATGCTCGACAAGTGACACTCTGCCCTGACAGAGAGGGACAGTGCAGAGCAAGCCCGCTTCCGTCACCCGATGTGCAGGCAGTACTGCAAGGTAGGCTCAGATCGATATTGGCTCGAGGCTCGTCTCGATAAAAATGGGCTCGTTCCATCTCTACGTGCCACTGGATCGACTGACAACTCTATCAACTCGATTGTCGTCGTTGTTCCCGTCGTCGTGTTGAGGCAGCTACAGAACATTGACAGTCGAGAAACTTTCTCTCCAAACTGATTTCAGACGGAGGACGTTCACCTCTTCTGCACGTGCCTGATGTTGGCCGCCTTGTTCGTCTTCCCTCAGTGGTCGGTCGGACTAGGGCTGTGACGACTCGGACGTCTTGAGTCGTCATGCCAACAACTGACACTTTTTCCTGCTTGTTACCGCTGCAGTGTTTCAACATTATTTAGAATGAGCCTATCTACAACTGTGTAGCCCAAACCTGACGCTGCACAATGGCAACCTTGAGACTCAATTTGGGCTCAGATTCCACCTCTAGAGCATCTACAGAGGGCGGCAACAGTTAACAGCTAACTTTGCACTCCACAGTATCATAAAAGACTCAATGTTGGCGCCTTCAAGGTATCTTAGGCTCGTCTCGTAGTGTGAGAAGTACACATATCGAAGTACCGGCTCAGATGCAGTAAATTTGCCACGAAAGCGCCTCCGGTCCATAGCACACCTACTTTGTGATCCGCCTCGACCCTGAGCGGGGCTGCGCGAGAGCGGGCACCAGGTGCCCAACAAACACCATGGGCAAATTCTACCCAACATTGTTCTGGTGAAGGACGACGACGACGACGCCGACGACGACGACGCTCGAGTGCGAGGGGACTGCAACGAGATGTCTCCCAAGCCCTGCGCTGACCCCCGTGAGGTTAGGAGTCGTCACTGAAGCAGTGTGGCAGCTCTGACCACGCGTTCTCACCTCGTCATCTGGCGACCCTGATTCTCAGCTCGTGTCTCACACGACTTGCCCAGTCTCGAAGCCAACCGGTTTGGTTTGGGCATCATCATTATACCCGTGGGGTCGTGTTAACCGGCGATCATTGTATCAGTCGTCCACTGCACAATGGACACTCGCCCATTTTAGGCCTGGGATAGAAGAAAGATCAGAGGAGGAGGTGGAGACCGGAGTAGCATCCTTGAGCAATCCTAGAACGAACGAAGGCGTCCACATATTGGGCGAAGACGAAGCCGTGTATATACCCACGAATCCTCACCAGGGCCGCAAGTCCAGCCCGCCGAGTCTGCTGTTGCTGTCGCCCAACCCATCTCATTTCCTGCAGAGGTTTTGTACACACCCAAAGCACGTTTTGGGGCTTTAACAAGGCCCACGAGTCAGGCAAAGGCTGCTATCGCGCTCAGATTCCACTCAGTCGTAATCTGGGCCCATTATTAACCGCACTTAAGTTGGATTGAGCAAAGTTGCGCGCCATTGCAGAATAATTTGCTCTCGGGCGGAGGAGTCTCTTACCAGTGGCCTTGGCCTTACTCTCGTCGTGGCCTTGACGACAATATTTCATCTCGTTCACACAGAGTGAGCAACTTCGGAGAATGAGTCTTGGGCGATCACGCGATGAATTCTTAACTGACTGAAATGTGAAAGAGCTTCCATCCGACAATAGCTTGGACTGGCAGCAGATGCTGGAATTGCAGCTGGAGGGGAAATATGGCTCTATCTATATCATTCACTCTTATTCAAGTTGGGAAGAAGAATCCGGACTGCGCCGGCGCCCTCAAAGAGCCATCATTGTTCCGTCATAAAAGGATATCGTTTCATCTCTGTGTTATGCGAGAAGATTGTCGTCGGAGTGCAATGAAAGCTCCTTGTTGCAGTCTCGGTTGAAGTCGGGGGTGCCCAACAGCGAATGGGCGAGAGGACGCCCGGGGAGGGGGGGGTGAGCATTGGCGCGAACCTGACCGAGAGAAAGGACGCGAGATGTATCGCGTCTTCAAAGGCCCTGAGGACGCACAGAGAGGAGAAAGCCTCAAAAAAAGGACGGGGGGGCCGAGGCGAGAGACACTCGCGCTTAACCCGCCGACAGAGAAGCAAGAGCTGCACTGAGTGAGGGCCGTGATCGGTGCAGACGAAAAGTGTTTAAGGACAGGTGCGGGTGCAGCGCAGGACTTGCGTTGACGAACAGATCATAGTCTGCAACTCAGCACCTGCCGCAGTGTAGTGAATTGGCAGCCTCAAACAAGTGTGTAGAGACGGTGGCTGCTGATCAGCGCTCCAGGGAGAAAGATAGAGGTCAGCACCACGTCCTGGTACAGGTGATAATGTGACCTGGCCACACTGAGCTCTGCATCCACTGCCGGGGTTGGATGGGACTCAGGACTGTTTTTTTTCGTCCACCAGCACGATTGCAAAAGGATCGCCAATCCCTTTGTAATCACCAAAAGTCAATTGATTCGCAATCCTTTCTTTGTTCTGATATGGAGCCTAAAAGCAGGTAAATTTCTAGCATAAAATGCATCTCAATAGCCATTTTTATGACAGGCGGGTCTCCTCCGACTGAGAAGAGACTATGCACGCTCTGTATCATAGTACTTCAGGACTGCACTCAAACGATTGCATTGGCAATAGCAGGATTTCCCTTCTTAAAATGCAATGAAATCTATAGGAAAAAATGGATCGATGATCGACCGAGCTGCAATCGCCAAAATGGCTTTGCAACGGCGATTGCAGAGTGCAGCAATCACATTAGTCCCAACGCTGACCAAGTTCCTTCAGAAAAGTTGGGAATTTTTGCTTTAGAATCCCAGCTGTGACTGAAGTTATCCCTGGACTTGCTCGCTCCTGGTCCGCCTTGCAGGCCCTGTTGCCGACCAGGGCGCAGTAGATCTCGCAGTCTTGGGATGCAGGAAAAAGTGCCAATGGGGCTCAGATCAAAGAGAGGAGGTCCAACTGCTAAGCAAGCGCATGTTAATGTGCGACTCAGGTAGCCTGCACAAAGTTTATAAAACACAAAGAAACAGAAGTAGTTGCTTCTAAGAAAACAGCCCCAAATATACATTTTTTCCCTGATGTTCAAGGGACCCGAGCCCAAGTATTTTCCCTCCTCACTCTTGATCTTGATGAATGCGCCTTAAAATATGTGAATCTGAATATTGGAGACTTAATTTTTTCAGATGATAAATTCTCTCTCTTGGTGCGCTTACAATATCTGCCGCCTTTAGTGAGTTCCTATAGTGTCTGTAGAAGACTTAGAAAGCCGAAAAGTAAAAATCGTGAAAAAAGAAACTAGAGTTGGGATGCGTAGAATCTGCAGGCATTTTAGGCCCTCGATGTTACGTAAAACAGGTGATGAAAGTAGATGATGTGAAAGAATTTTTTTTTTGCTGAGTAGAGCAGACAGCTTATTAGAATTTTATCGTAGCAACTTTTGACGGAACTTTTGGATCAGCCCCGAGGTATCCATGGGCCTCTGCAACGCTTCAGAAGTTCCCCATGCTAAGGTCCTGTGGCTGCCACCAGGCTGATGCAAGAGATCCAGGAAAAAAACTTGCTTGCATAAACTTATTATGGAAAGCTTTTCTATAAAGTGGAGATAATTTTTCTTCTCCGCGTCCTACGTCTGAGTGCCGCTGCACATTCCAATAGTACAAAGTAGGCCCAGTTGGGGGCCCAACTTAGGGTTGAAGAAGTTGAATGTTGATGCCTCGTCACATCCGCTATCAATGAGAGAAAGCTTTTGCACCTGACAGATCTAAAGTAAGTAGGAGCATCTATTACAGAGCTCTTTGGCAACTGCAAGAATGTCTGAAAAGGGGGGAAAAAACAGGAATCCTAATGCCTGTTGTGCGCTGAGGGCGCAGAAGATGCGAAAATTCATTTTCGCAAGTGCTATGAACAACGTTAAGGCAAACTCAGTTTTGCTTATTTTGGCATTTCCACTTCATAAAGTGCTTGAATGAGGCGCATCTACAGTGGAACCCACATCTAGGGGTCATGCACATGGCGATCGACCGACCGCATTGTATGAGGTCAATTTCTGCGGTTCCAAACTTTACATCTTTATGACATATTGTGCCATTACTTTGCATCTTTGGTGCACTGATTTGACAGGCCTGGCTTACTAGATTTGACCTCTACTGGCTCCCGATGTTAACCTGGATAAAGTCGAAAAAACTCTGAATTTTCTGAACGACCCTTTTCTATACGCATGCAACGAGGGTCATAAGTCCAGTATCGTCAGAATATCCTGTTTCACGACAGACTCAAAGGACGAAACAAAAATGATGTGTGCAAACTTGCAGATGCAGTGAACCAATCCCAGAGTCAGGCCTACCCGATGTCAGGCCTAACGGCACTCCGTGCACGAGGCCTCCTGTAGAGAAGCCATGAGAGACAGATGAGGTAGCCGATGCTCAGGGCCACGATATCGTACAAAGGCCTGATGTCATCGAGGTCATGTTCGTCGAACGTTCGTGACCCCTCGAGTCGATGTCATCGACAAGGAGAACTATCGATCTCGCTCATATCGATGAAATGAGCCAAAGTTGATCCGGAGCAACGTTGCTTCTCCAAGGCCACCAGAAAGCACAGCCGTCAACATGACTGCGAACGTGACCAACATGCGTGTGAACATGGACGACATGACTGCGAACATGGACAACGACACCGTCGACTGCCCGGTGTACGGGGAGAACTCGGCTTACGTCGTCGAGTGGGTAAGTCTTGTCGCAGACGCAAACAATGCTCCAGTCACAAACATTCTGGCACCACGTCCAAGTCCTTTTTTATCCTTCTTCGTTATAACTTTTTTTTTCGCAAGTGCAAAATGTCCCTTTCACCCAGCACCAGAGCGTTGTCGACAGCAAAAAGAGTCACGTTTTGGTTCCAGCAAGAAACCTATATTAAGAGGCTGTTAAGGTGCCCAAAGCTTTTTTGTTATGCCCGTCAGCTGATGCCCAGAAAGCCAATAATTGACTGAACTCACTGTCGTGGACCTGTTTTTTTTCCTCCTCAAGAAAAGCTGAAAAAAAAGGCTACAGCCAAGGGTTATTTATACATCAGCCTTTAGCCATACGATTTATCCCGTCTAAGTCACGCTGTCTACGGGGTTTACGTACAGGGTCGTACGTACAGGGTGAAGCAGAATCAGTCGGGCAGCCGCTGACTCAGGCACCGATCGGGTGCACCATTTGTGTTGAATCTTGACGACGTGGGACCTGTCGACGTTTCGCAGATTCGGTCAGGCCTTGCCCTTGTGCAAGCCCAGCACGCACTCCTTCAGCCTTGCCACAGGCGAGTCATCCGCCCGCAAAGAGGCCTCCAAGTCCTCTCTCCAGTCACTGACTGAACGGGCCTAGGAGTAATGAGAGCAAGTGTTGAGCACTTTCAGTACGAAGTGGTCTGGGAAAGCTCGGACTTGGGGCTGACGCTCAAAAGTCCGTTTGGATGGATGCAGGTGCCTGAATCATCATCAAACACGACCGTTGCCAAGAGACTCTGGCGGAGTGACGATTCCTACATAATTGTGTCCACGTCCGACTTGCAGGTGAAGTTCTGGGTGGAGGGCGTCGCTCTCTCGGCGGTGGCCGTGATGGGGGTGGCCGGGAACGCACTCTCGTCGCTGGTGCTGTCGCGCCACGAGCTGCGCAACCCGTTCAACCTCCTGCTGATCGGCCTCGCCTTCTTCGACACCGTGTACATCGTCTGCTCTCTTCTGTACAGCGTTCACAGGTGCTTCTACGCCGCCAGCCAGCTGCAGCTGCTTCTCACGCCGCTGCTCCTCTTCCCGGGCCTCAACATCGCCATGACCGGGTCCGTGCTCATGATAGTCGCCATCGCCTTCGAAAGGTAAGCAATAAAACGGCGACCCCCGTAGCTCCCGAGATACCGTAAAGTGCGGACTCTAGAGTACCTCTCAGAATAAGGTACTATCTATCCCAGCACATAAGTACGCTCTGTATGCACAGCTGGCGGTTGTTTAGAATACTGTACTCGGGGCACATTAGTTGGCCCTCAGTGCTGAACGTCCGGGTACAGGGACTCGGTCCACTGCAAGGGGATGAGCAGAGTCACTTTACGTGGCCATTTTGTCGAGTTCCGAGTTGAAACGAGGCCCAAAGTGAATCCGGATGCTTTATTGAAAATTTTGAAAGACGCTGGCAGAGCCCCGAATGCAGCACCTGGGAACTCTGCTCCGCACTTTAAAGTACAATCCTTTGTTCCTTCTTGGCACCAAAATAGCCCAAGTGCACGACACGCGCGGTTGAGCAGCAACTATGGTGAGAATTCCCTTGTCGCCAATGGCGTGAAATGAATGTCAACATATCTTGGAGGAATCGTTCAATGGGCGGATATGAAGAATTGGGCGCTGCTCGACGTCGCTGGGCCAAGTGTACCTGTGGTCTCGGCCGCACGAAAGCCTTTGGCAAGCGCAGAATTATGTTGCTCATACATTTCTGCACGTTACGGACGAGTCCACACCGCAGTGACCTCGGAGGTCGAGACGTCCCAGCGGCCTCCGCATTACAGCGGTGACGAAGGCAGCTGGGTTAAATATGAAGAGTCTTTCCGCGAACACTTGTGTGACTCCGACCGTGGCCGTCCCCGCCGCCGCCGCCGCCGCCGCCATGCGTAAACAGACACACATGCGTGGTGATTCTTCTTGCGCTGTCAGACATTGGCCAAAAAATCAGAACGTAAATAAACAAAGGAATGAAAAATGACGTCGGACGTCAAATTGTCAGGAATTTTCATAAAACGTCGCAGTCATACCCACGTGATGTCTCCAGGGGCGGGAACGAGTACGCGTGTACTTTCTGTGTCCTCGACAGACGCTGCAAAGTCCTCACCATGGTGGGTGAGCAGGACTCCATGACCGCGTCACGGTCAACGGTCGTCTTCAGGCTCGATGAGCAGCAACCGCCACTGCGAGGACAACAAGTGGCTCATCTCCATCGCCGCCTTCCAGACCAGCTCAGCCGTGCGCTGCTCAGAGGCAATTCAGATCCAGGGGCAGTTTCTGGCCTCCACACAGAGCAGCCTCTGGCTGCGTCTCTCGGGCCACAAACTGCGCATTTTTGGCCTCGTGCGCGTGCGTGTAGTGCAGCAACTGCAGTGCAATGTCGGCATCCACACGGGACGAGATCCTCGGGCAGCCTCACAGACCTGGGATTTGCCTAAATTCTCGCGTTATTGTGGCTTTATCGCATTGTAAATCTCACCAAATCTGCCAGGAAGCAAGCACTGCAAAATAGCCTTGGCTATGGGGCTTTTTTTTTTTTTTGACTCCACAACCGGTCCCAAAAATGGTCTTTTTCAGAGCTCGCCTTTCTTTCTCCGACAAATGGTTACCTTACCCCGACAGGGGGGGACCGGGGGAGGGACAATCGGGGTCAATTTGCGGCTGACTTGCAGAGATGCCCTTCGATATTCTTTACATGTGACTTTGATGTAGAAAAGTTCTGGTCTGGAAAGTCCTCCCCCTGCAGCCCTGAGGCTCCACTCGACCACCTGTCGTCCCCATAGTGACGGTCGTGATCCCCGTGACGTCGTGGTCGTCGGGCATCAACGCCGCTGACGGCGCCGTGAGGGTCTGGCGCGTCATGAATACGCAACGAGCACTTGGGCTGTTGCCTTCACTAAGCCCCAGACCTCATTTATCACAATCTCGCCCGCGCAAAAAAAGGAGGTCACCCCTTTTTTTTCGCACTCAAATGGCGAACATTAACGGTGTGAGTGCCGAGAAAACCTGGGAAGTCGCAATCTTTTACCGCGTCAGTTACACGTTGCCTAATGTTAAGTTTTTAGCACATTTGTCTACTAATGTTGTTGCCATCGCCATCTATGGGGCAGACACTTTTTCGTGAATAACTCCGACTTTCCTTAACTGATCGACTTTTTCGTCAGTGAAAGATTATTTATTCAAATAACTTTTTTTGTCGTCCTAGCCTGAAACTGCCTTTTTCATTCACTTTCAGACAAATAAAGCGGAACAATAAAAAAAGGTCACTTTGATTTTTTTTCAATGTGCCATTTTCTTGTGCCAAACGACCCCGAGTGACATAAATCAGTAGAAGAAAATGAGGATAGGAAAGCAAAATGAGGACAATAAAGTCTTGATTTCAGGGCAAAAAGTCGTTCGGCGTAAGAAAAAGACGTTTCTTTATCGTTGGTGAGTGCAAGCGGCAAAAAAAGGAAGCGATTTCAGAAAATCCTCCCAATAGGGAAAAATTCTTTTTCCTCCCCTGAAATAATTTCCTTTTTTTCCCGTTTGGACGCACCTCTGGTAAGGGGAATATCCTAAATGGGGATCGATGGAGAATTGACACAAAGCTCACTCATCTGTCAAAGAGAACAACACTGGTCAAGAGAGTGAAAACTTGGGGGTCGATTTCTAAAAGGCCAGTTCAAAAATGTCAGCTTTGTGGGAAATTCGCGTTAGAAACTTCGAAAAAAAAAAAATAGATTTTGCTATGGGCACTTTTAAGTCGAAGTTTTTGTAATGTGTGTTGTAAGCGTAGCGGACACTTCTTTTTTGAGCCACCACGTAACGAAAAATTATTCTCACTCGCACATTTAACGCTCGAGAGCGTTTTAATAGTGACTCTGTTTTTGTTCGTCAGAATCATAACTTGGCTGATTTTTCGTCAAGCAACTAATCTTTTTTGCTGGTTTTATATTTTTGATGTGGCCACGTTTTTGGGTCATCTGTAGGTGGATGATCTTCGATCCTCCACAAAAGCCAATCTGCGCCAAAAAACTTTCGGTGGGCGAGCAGAAATCCTTCATGGTTTTTTTGCACGGATACAAATTTTGCGATCATTGGTAAAGTTCAGTCGTCTTCCAACGTCTTCAAGAGCATCACAACTTCCAGAGAGGAGTAAGCTCAATTTTTAATTGTTTTTTTGCTTCCGGTCAAAAAACTTCCGCTCTTCCAAAAAAAAAAAAAGCCACGACTGCCAAAGGCCTATGGGCCTTGATGCTTCTGTATGGCGCGTCCCTCACGGCCCAGATGTCCAAGATGCCCTTGGAGCTGCACAATCACTCGGGGGAGCCCTGGTGTTTCGTATTAACCACCCAGATTGAGGAGGATTGAGCAAAAAATTGTGAAAAACGAAAGAGTTGTCCTAAGAGTCTCGCATCAGGGAGGCCGAGGACTTGGAAATGCCCACTCTGTGGCAGAAGGAGAAATCCTCCTTCAAGATGTGTCACGGCCACTGCAATGGCCAAGGCTCGCAATAAAGGAGCAAAAGGCAAATTGCAAAGCCTTTTTCTTCTCTGGTGTCCGGACGGAGCTGCTCTCAGTGCCCTGCTTGGGCTGGAATGGCCGAATTGATGCCAGCCGCCAGAAGAGACACAGACTCGCTGGTGCAGTCACAAGTGGAGAGATTAAAAGTTGTAAAATCATACAATTTAAGGGACACAGATATGAACATGATGCTGGAGAGCACCGAACTGAGTGTTCCTCTGGGTAAATTTACACGCATGAAGTTCCCTGGCAACCCTAATGAAACTGACGAAGACGTTTCTGGGCAGGGCATTAAGATTGTCGTAGCAGATGGAAAAAGAATTAATGAAAAAGAATTCATGGTGGCCCCTTTCTTTTTGGCGGCCCTTGCGTTACGACTGTAGTTTTCACAAATGTTGTTATCTGAAACAGTCTTTTTGGAGCAACCCAAGTCAGCAGCCGGAAGTTGGCGGACGATAATAATGAATTCGTTCCCCCTGGAAGGAGGCAAATGTCTAAAAGAAGTGGGATAGAAAAATGTTGCTGCCTTAAGTGCACTGATTCAAGTCAAAGTACCTCCCGAGAAGGATCTGAACCGATGCTGCTGATCAAGTTGTGGATGCTGTTCAAGCTGGGACCACTGAGAACTGCTTGACCGCAGGGGGAATGATAAGATTGTTGCAGGAATGACGAATCCACTGACTTATCCCAATTCAGGGATGATCAATCAGCTGTCAACCACCGACTTATCTGTGGTTGCTTCTTTCTTTCTGCCGGTGAGGAAAGTGACAATGACGATGATGGAGACGAAGCTGAGACCGAGAGGACATTGGCGAAGTGTTTGATCTTCGTCAGGGACAAGCACGAATGGTGCTTGCACTCATCCAGGTGTGGAGTCAGCACGTGTATCAGGTCCACACAGGCAGGACAGGGTTCCCACTCTCTCACTCAGCGACTAAGCAACGAATCACTGGCGTTCGTCTGACCTCAAAGTGGACTTGTAGCAGTCATCACGGCGTTTCACGATGTCGCTCGCCGACCACCTCTCTGCCGACGGCATGGTGGGCGACCGGAAGGACAGCTTTCACCGTCGTGGCCTCGACGACGCTGGTTGCTCGAGTCCTTCAGGGAGGCAGGACTTGCCAGGCCTCCCTCAAGAGGTTAGGCGTCCTGGCAGTCCCCGAGGCCATCTCTCCAGTGCCTGGAAGCGGGTGGCAAATTAGTGGCAATCCACTCACAACCTAGGGCTTGAAGTGTTGCCACAGCCTCGCAGCCATGAATGTGAGGCTGAGGCTGGAGTAGCGAGGACGCCGCTGTCACAACTCTTGTCACTTAGCATTTTTCTTCAGGGTGAGACCAGCAGATGCATTTAATAGCAGGCTCGTCCCTTGTGCTCGGGCTGCACAGCAGACTTTTGGACGAGCGAGACCAACTTTGGCCAAAAACGGTTTTTCAGATCTCAAAATTGGCTTCGTTCGGTCACGCTGGCCAGAAGTTTTGGTCTTTGTCAGACCTGCTCAGAGGAGGAAAGACAGACCTGTAAAAAAGGTCAGGGTTTGACAGACAAACCTCCTTCTTTGTCAACCCTGAACGTCTGATGGAACGAATTCGTCGTCCAATCTCACCGTTTTCCCCCCATTTCAAGGATGATCACATTCGAGAAATGGGTGGAAAAGGTTCCTAGAAGCCATTGATCAGTTTTTCTGCAGTCTGATAACTCAAGTATTTCTCCACTTCTGCCGGGTTTTGGCACGACAGTGACTGGGAGCAGAGTACCAATGATTGTACAAGTTCATTTGAACTTGTGCACGAGCTCAGTCGCCAAATTGTCCACTTGGAGAGAGCAGCGCTCAAGTGGATGGAGGCGAATGTGAAACTCTGCTAAGAAAAAATGCGCCTTCCTTGCGAAATCCGCGCTGGGACTGAGATGCTGCTGCAGTTCTGCCCTCGCCTGCTTAGACCCACTGCACTGCCCCCCCAGTCTGAGGTGAGTGGACTTGATGCAGTGCAGAAGTACGACGAGGCACTTGGTTGGAGGAGCAGCTTTTACTGAAGCTCAACAAGTCTTTTTCTCTAAATTTTGGTCTGTGAACCCTTTTCTTCGTGGGTCCCCGCATGTCAAAGTTTAAAAAATATCCCAAGAAATATGAGCGATGTGCAAACTATAGTGAACTTTCTCCGTGAACTTGAACTGAATGCCTTTCATTTCCCCCAGGATGAACGTGAACCGAATGTCTTTTCATCCACAGGGAATTAACATAGAGTGAATGGCTTCAGAATACCCGTGAACTTAAGCTGTGCATCATGAGGGGAGTTTTGTCTGCCCCTGAGGCTTGCAAAAAAGTGCACAAGAAACGGTGGGAATACCTGGAATTTTATCGGACTCTGCGTGCCAGGTTGATATGCAAGAACCAGAATTGGCAATTTCTGGCCACCCGCATAGAACTGTGACTATTTGTGTTATTGACGGGAGGGGGGAGGGCAAAGGTCACTCAGACATCAAGACGATGGACGATGAAGGCACAGGTCAAAAATCACACAAATTGGAGCGGTTTATTTTTTTTTTCAGGGATCAGATGCAGCCCCGCGCAAGTGTAAATTGACTTTTGGGCATCCCTGTAATAGTAGTAACGATTGAGCTCAAACCTTTGGCACTAAGAGGAGACATGTGGAGCAAGAATCACTCCACATCTGAGATCAATCAGATATAGCAATAAAAGTCAGTCCTGCAGAGCTACAAAAATGGGCACCTAAACTTTGGAATAGGCAGCTGAAATTTTAGGTGAAGACAGAAGGCAAATGGAGTTGGAGTCGCTCAAAATTTGAGCTCAAAATTCCAGCTGTCTGTGCTCTGTGTTCAGCAGCATAAGCTCTGGCACTGCAGTGACTTAGTACTGTCTATTGTAGTGTCGATTGCTCTGTACTACTAAAATGGCAGAGATGGCACTAAAAGTTGGAACTTTTAGCTCAAATTTGGAGTGAGTGTAGCTCCATGTGCGCTGTGTTGCTTCCTCAAACGTGAGCTCAATATTCCAAACTTTAGGTGCCCATTTTTGCATCAATTGTCCAATCCCATTTACTTATGTAGTTCTGTAGCGCAGCAGGACTGCATATCAAACTGGCACGCTGGCACACCCTGTTTTGAGCACGTGGTTATGTTCTGAACTTATGTAGTAAAACCTGATTGTCCCCCCGATTTTTTTTTGGAAAACCATTTGACGACATCTTCACCATTTGGTATTAAGTAACAAACCTCTGATGCCCTCAGTCAAATTGCAATTTTCCCATTTTTTGACCTAGCCTAACATATACGCAGATTACAACTTTGGTCGTGTGCAGCTGGTCACCTGCTGACGGAAATTGTTTCCTCAAGTCACTGGTGCTTTTCTTAAGGGCTGTCACGGAATGTCCGCCATTGTCATCTGGACTTGCAGTCTAATAAAAGGCTCAGCTCTGCCCCTTTCACGGCTGTCACATGGTCAGGGACGCGAGTCTTCATCCCCAGAGCTGAAGGCCAAAGGTTAAAGGCTTAGTCCGAGCTCAAGTGCGAAAGCAACAGCCTGGACGCAGCAAGATGACGCTTCACAGCTTTTAACTTCGGACACTTCAAAATCAAATAAATGACAGTCGACACTCGATTTAGCGATACCCAATTTGAGGTTTGACAGTCGCTTTGATGATGACCCGTTTTTCACTTCCAAGAAATACCCCCATTGAATGATGTTGGACCATTGCCAGTGATATTTCCATCATCTCACCTGATCACAATGAGCTGCCCCAAAGCATCTCTGTGCACATCACCAGAAAACACTGGTGCTGAGCAATCAGCACAACAAAACTGTCCGAGTCTTCTACAGTCTGAATGACCTGGTCAAAGTTTTTCTATGAGCTTCAGCCAAGGTCCGTGCATGAGGTCCAGCAACGAGGACTTCAGGAACCTGTCCATGAGAGCCTAAAGACAATTGAATCGTGTCAACCAGTGATTGCCCGGTCCAAAAGTGCATCACTAACTTTCTTGAAAGAAAGCCTATTTTGCTGTTTTATTTGTTGGCACAGTAATAACCTCCAAAGATGAGACGTGTGAGACAGGTTTTTTGGACAACCCGATTTAGCCTTATATCCAATTTAATGATGGGTTTGGTGCTGACGGAAAATATCGCTAAATCGGGTGTCGACTGCTTTGGGCATAAATATCAAATGTACAAATCGTCAGCAACAAGTGAGTAAGGTGGAGCTAATTTTGGGGGAATCTCGATGAGATCCTATTATATGGCAGACAAAAGAGCTATTTCTTTGAGCCTAAATTAACCCATTGTTCTTGCCTTCCAAGGCTCTCAGATTGTTCCTCAGGATGAAAGAATGCGGGAGAGACTGTTTTTCCGGACATTTCACAGCGTTATTAAAGCATTTCTTGAGCAAATGACTATGTTATATGTTCGTCGGCACTTCCACATTGATGGCGAGAGACTTCTGGCAGACTTCAGAAGACAGCCTTTATGTACTCTCTAAGTTGAGGGAGAACTGAAGTGGTCATTCATTGTTGTCAGGGGTCTCGTCACCGTCAGCCGATTGGTCTTCATCCACTTCTTCGTCCTCCTGTTCAGTGCTCTCGGTCGAACTTTTGGCGTGGCCCACCGAGCACCTCATGATGGAGGACCAGAGCTGGGCGAAGTTGGCTCTCGGCATTTTCAGTGACATCGTGAGGACCACCCGAATCGTTCAGAAGCGAGTTCAAAGAGTCGGCCAGACACCGCACGCCGGGAATTCGCTTTCCGCATGCAGATTTGCATGGAGAAAACGCCCGTGTCGTCGTCAACGCAAATGTGTCTCAGGTTCGACGTTCTTCTGCACCTCGACAACGTCTGGATTGTGCAGCAGATTTTCAGCTGGTTGTGGACCTTTTCAGCCAAAATGACTTCTTCATTCATTGGTTGACGAATCAAGTTGACGCAACCGTCAATCAACTTGAAGTTGCTCTCGCTCAAGTTCGATACGAGCATTGCAAGAGACAGAAAGTCAAAGTTGCGGGGTAACAAAGTGGAACGCCGATTTCGTCAAGGTTGACGTCACCTCACGTTAGTCAGAGCTTGAGTCAACAGACTTATAGGTTGTTCCTTAATTCTTGGCCTTGGAATAGCATTGGCTGTTGCCTTCTTCACGTACGAACAGAAGATGTGAAAAGAAACCTTCTTCACATGGCTGAATGAATCTACGATCGATTCTCCATTTTTCTCATCACTAACATGTCTCTTTGGCTGCAGACCGATGTTTTACATCATAAGAAAGCTATAACATTATTCTCGCTATAACATCCAAAATCCGCTGACCAAAAAAAAACCCCCACCCGTTATATCGAGAATCGACTGCATCAGCATTTTTGCGCCCTGTAGTGAGCATAGACGAGAGTTAGTGTACCGGCCCTGCAGGGAGCACCGGGCGGGGTGAGTGGGTGAAAACTAAATCCTATAGTACTTTTGCGTGGCTGGATCCCAGACAGCGACATCACTTTTTGTGCTACAACACACACAAAAAAAAACAAAAAGTCGTGCGTCCACTGGTTCCAAGGTCAGCTCCATAAGTGCTTTTATCATCAGCGAGGCCTTTAAACATTCGAAACATACTGCAGATCCAAGCAGACTCAACCATGAAGTGCTTTTGTGTGTGTCTAAAAGTATGACTTAATGAATCAGCATACATTTGGGCATGGAGTCGTCTTCTTCATCAGGGAAGGCTGTGCGAGGCCAAATCTGACCTTTGAGGCCACTTGGGGTCACGCATAAAGCTTAAAAGTTTGCATTGCCATTTTCATGAGGAAAGAGGCCACAAATCAACAAAGTTCACAAAAGAAAAGTTGCTCAGCACCCCTGGAAATTGGAAAAGTGGATAAGGTCAGATATGACTGTTGACGTCACAAATTGAGATCAATAATTTTTCGCAAACACAAGAACTTTAACCAGAATCTGCGATCTCAAAAGATATCTGAGGTTAGATTGAACCTTGTGTGTTTGCCAGCTTTTGGGGGCTGTTGAACATTTTCTCCGTCCCAGGACTTTTTTCACTGCAACGTTCCTTCTCATCGTAAAAGGATCTTTTTTATTTTGGCTCCTGAAATGACCCCCTTTCCTTTCCCCAATTTTAACGTTCCTATCACAAAAAAATGCAAAGATGCCCTCCTATCAGCTCCAACCAAGAAGGCCAGACATCGACTTTCATAAAGTAGCCCGTTTGTTTGTTTGTACGAACAGACGGTGAGTGCACAGATGGTGTAGCTCCTTGGAGGGGGACGACATGCGCGGGGACTGCACTGGTGGGGACTACATAAGCTCCGGCAATGCCGTGTGTCTCTGCTAGTCCTGCATAGTCAGCCATGAGTTTTTGAGACCATCTCTTATTCGGACTTGGAAACCAAACTTTCATACATTTTTTGCTCCAGGATCATCTACTCTCTTCCCAAAAGGTTGTGGAGCTGGTACTGGGCAATATTTGGCAAGGTGGATGAGTCCCAGCTGTTCCAAGACCAAATCCAATTGGCTTGTGTGATCATCACACAGGCACGAATGTTGTTTCATGAAGTTTGAAGCATCCTAGCCAAGTTTTAAGTGTCTGACCTTCTTTGTGTACACACATGGATCAGAGATGATGAGCTGTATTGTTGCAACCTTGATGGCGACCTCTAAGGTCAGGCGTGATCTCGTCCCCTCGTGTGGGTGCGGGCAAGGAGCAACTTTACTCTTATGACTTTGGCCTCAATCTTCCGCCATTTTGAAGATACTACTGACAATTTAGAACTTTGATTGCTAACCCCTCCCCCCCCCTCTAAGGCGGGTCCTTATAGTCTAAGATGCTCTCAGGGACCCAAAGTATGCACATGCCAAGTTGGGCCTTGGTGGGTCTCACAGTTTGAGCGTGAAACTGTGCTACACATTGATAAATGGGCAGGGTTTTGGGCACCCCCGCCCCAAAAGACAAATCCCGCTAAGACCTCCTCCAAGTGAAGAGCTGCTATCATCATACCAAGTTTGGTCTGGGTTCGTCAAGTGAAAGCTTCACAAAAATACATCACTGAGCCAGATTTTTATATACGTATTCTTTATGGGATTATGCTACTATTGCATCGGCTCTCAGCGCTAAGTTTTGCTGAAACAGTTCGGGGTGTGACCTGATCGGTTTGGAGGAAGGGGTCTAGAACACAAACTTCTCTTGATTGTTTTTGGAGGCATTTTTTTCTCTGTTAGGGCCTTTTTTGTCCTTTGGAGCACTGAATACACTGGTTCGACCACTTCGGTATTCTTGGGTTGTTTCTTTTCATTCCCTGTATCGGTTTTGCTGCAAACCTTCTCAATTTTGTAAGTAGCCTCATACATTTTGCACTGCAATCCTGACATCATCAACCTTCCTAGAATCAATCAAAGTAGACAAACATTGCCTGGCACCGATCTGCTGTTCCTCTGCCTCCGCAACAAAGCACGGATGTCAACACCCACTACGACAGGCCATAGCAGACCAGGTACTAACAGTGGGAGACACCATCGAGGGGCAAAATGGCTATAATTTCGCAGATGCCCAAAATTTACGAGTGAAGCCGATGTAGCTTTTCGTCTGTTCTTTTCAAAATAATAACATATTCAGCTTTGATAGATTCATTACAGGGTTGGTCAGGGCAAAAGACTTTGCCGACGATGCAGCACTTCTCCTTCTTGACCCTGATCTCCCAACTCTGGTGTCTCAAGGGCAGGAGGCCATGGGCAGGGCACTGGATTTTGGCAGGGCCAATGGCCTCACCTTTGTAGCTGAGAAGACCGAAGGGGTCGTTTTCACTTGGAAACAGGTGGAGGTACAGGGTGTTCCTAAACTTGGTATGTCATGGGTCACCTCCGAGGCCACCTCTTCTGGGTGCAAAAGTGTCCGGTGGAGGCAGGGCTCAAGGATGCACACTGAGATATTTCCCAGGGTCATGGCTTCACTCTCAACAGGGATACCCGTTGGAGGGAGACTTTGTGAAATGCTATACCAATGGCAGCCTCATCTGCAACTCAGCAGGGGTGTGGCTACGTTGTCCATGATGGAAGGATTAGTTTAATGGATTTTGGTTCAGTGGGGTCTCAGGCATCCATCTTTCAATCTGAAATCAAGGTAGCTAAACAGACAGCGAGAAGGCTGAACCTGAGCTGGAACAGGGACATAAGGTTCTTTGTTGACAGTCAAGTGGCACTCTTAGCACTTGATAGTGTAGAGTCTAATTCATATCTAGTCTGAGAGTGTATCAACTCTCTGAATAGGCTAGCAGGTGACAACCATGTTGAACTGTGCTCGTGTTGGTCATCTATTAACCGAGACAGCTGACACCCTGCCAAAAAGAGGTGCTGGGATGACAGCGTTTTCTCGTCCCCCAATCTCCAAGTCACTGGGGCATGCTCTCATCGGTGACTGCTTCCTCCACAGGTGGGCTTGGTGATGGAAACAGCTGGCCACTTGCAGCCAAAAGAAGTACTGGGTCTCGATGCCCGGTACAGTCAGTAGATTGATCAGGGATTTAGCTCGGGACACACTTAGTGTTGTGGTGCAGGCCCTGATGGGACATTACTACCTGAAATATCTTAGGCACAAGGTAGATAGCTACTCCAGTCAGGACTGTGGGTTCTGCTGTGAGGGGTGTGAGGAGTTTATGCACCTGGTGTTGGAGTGCCTGGCACTCGTGCCTGAGTGACTGGAGTCCTTCCGGGAGCTTCAGCCCAATAGATGTCGGCCTGTCTTCAGGTTGACCGCACTGGCGGGGCTTTGGGACAGAAGGTTCAGGAAGCATCCTAGGCCACGCTGATCCCTCTATGCTGAGAGGAAGGGGCGGATCCCTAGGGTCAATGTGTGTTGGCTCATACGTACTTGCCACATAGGGTAGGGGAAAAAATCCTACCAGGGGTTGCCCCCCGCTAGTTCGTTCCTACTCATGGGGTGTACAAAGCCCATTACTAAGAAATAAAGAACATATTCAGCACTATGGAGTTGGTGTGGGCTATTGTGAAGGGTGAGATAGGCCATCAGTACACAGACAGAACAATATTTGTTTTCTATCATATGCAAGATGCCTTTAATCGATTACAGTCAAGGTTGTATCAAACAAGTTCAGCCCATTAGCATCGGAGAACTTTGCACCAATACTTGGAGGAGGTGGAACGAGATGAAGACCGAGGATGGATGCAGTGAGAGTGACTCTTTCAATGGCTCTTCTAATGCTGACGCATGAAGTATGATATAAAGATTTTCTTGATTACTCTTTTACAAGTGTGACTTTGTGCAATCACCAGAAATGTCGTTTTCAGACATATCTCGGTAGTTACGGTCAAGGAACAAAGTCCACAAGTTGGTGACGCTTACTGTAAATCGGTCACTGAATCGAACTCTTTCATCAGTCACTTGCACAACCTTTGGTAACTCTGTCTTCACTACAAGTCGACTTTCCACTGAAAAGTGGCACTGCTGTCGTCCCAGACAAGTTTCGGTTCCTCGAGTCAGTTTGTCTACGTTAATTCAGTGTGTAAGTGGGGTTGTCTAAGGTTCTCTCGCCGTAGAAGGCCATAAAGACCTTTAGACATGGGCCTCATTGAGAACATACGGTTTTAAGGCAGTAGAGCACACGTTAAAGGTGATTTGACCTTTTATGTGGACCATATTTTCGGCAAAATTACCCGCCCCCCCCCCCATTAAAAGGAGAGGAGGAGAAAAACAGCACGGATCTCCTACATTTCCCGAGGTCGCCAAACCAATCTGTGCCGGATTCAGTTGTTGGATGCGTAATAATTATCGCGCCTCCAAATGGAGTTTAGAGCGCTTCTAAAAGGTCCACTGGTGCACCAAATGGGTACTTGAGCATCAAATCGGCCGTGGAAGCTCAAAGGTGTTCAAGAAGTTATGGGCACTCAAAACAACTTTTTGGGGGGGGGGATTTCTTCAACCGAGGACGCAAAGATGACCAACCACTTGTAAAGCCCAGAACGCTTTTCGCATGCCAATGGAGCGAAAATGTTTAAAGTGGCTAAAAAAAGTTCGTCTCAGATGGTTGTTTCAGCAGTTTCTAGTCCTTCGTGGAGCTTTCATGACCTGTAGGTACAGGGTTGGTCAGCAAAGCAACTACACTTGTCTGGCGGAAAGTTTAAATTAACTGGAGAAAGTTAAAATAAATTTCCCGCGCTAGCGCTTTGCTGATGGACCCTGTAAATAGGACTTGTTAGAGGAGGCTTCTACACTGAATATTCGGGACTGGCACATCAGAATGCTACAGTGCTTGTGATGTCGCTTGGTGGTTGATCATATCATATTCTGAGCAGGAACGTTTTAGAGTTGAATTGCCACGGTCTATGTGTAGCCAAGGTAGTCACTCATGAGATGTAGTGGTTTCATTGAGTTTCAAGTGCTCATTGTGATGCCTGAGGACTCAGAGTAACATGAGTTGACAAGAGCACCGTGCCGATGGCAGCCGAAAAGTGGTGAAAAACATCAAAATTCGGCTGCGTCGTGCACGACCCTGTTGTCAACTCATCACACTTACAGCGCTCTAGTGTCTAATCAACATTGAAAACTGTTACTGAAAGTTGCGTCGCAGGGTCTGAATAACCGAGCACATGTTGAAATTCCACTCAGAACCATTGCCAGTATGACATCGATATATACCAAGCGACATCACTGTATGACATTTGGCGCACTGAGAAGGTGAACTTGCCATCCGTGGAGTCGTTGCACTGCAGTCTGCAGTGCACTGAGCCTTATTTGGAACACCTTTTTTCGAAATAAAGTGTAAACACATTTCCAAATAGCTTCACTGGGCCGAGTGACACTTTTTCACTTGGGGCACCCTCAGGGCTCAATAAGATCCATTTGAAGCCTGGTCGGTGTCACTACTGTGGCTGAAATAAAGTCCAATCAATCCCTGACAATCAACCCGTCTGCCACATTTTTGCAAGGGCATCGTGTTGACCCAGGTCAGTAGCACTGCAGACGTTCCCTGAAGCGAGGTCAACTCCGACGGGCCGCGGCGAAGTGCGGCCTTTTTCAGCAGTGACGTGGGCAGAGTTGCCACCCAGTGGGTGAGCAATGGAATCCCACAGCCGCAGCAGTTGATCTGGCCCATCGAGCGAACGGGTCCGGTTCCTCGGCGTGGCCTCGCTGCTCCTGTACTTGTTCCTGTCGGCGGAAGTGGCGGTCTCCGTCCAAGTGTGACGAGTTGTCGTCGAGCTCACAATCCAGTGGTATCGAAATCAGTCTCATTCACAGTCCCGTCATGTTCGAGTCTAAACATGGCGGGAACTGCTAACTTGGCGTTTACAGCAACTGCTGAGGCAGAAGTTGCGGAGGCCATTTTGCATTCGAGTCTCCTGCCTTAAAGTGCAGTGAGTAAGTTTTCCTTGGAGATAGAGAAACTTTGGGGATCCTGGAGGATTTTTTTACAGCTGCTCCGAGGCAATGAAGGAGAAATCCACCGAGTCTGTACTCGTACCCACTTTCTTTTCTTTTTGCTCCCGACAGCCAGATTTGCACAGAAAATCGCGAATGACAATGGAATATTCTCAAATCCACTGTGTCTGCACTACACTGCAGTCCTTTGCGGAAGGAATTCTCGTGGGGAGAAGTGTGCTGCATCCGCTGCAGAGACAGGCAGCCTCTGGGCTGGAATCTGCGGCTCGACCCGGTCGTTGACGCGGCAAAGATCAACTTCGGGAGGTTCGTGTGTCAGAACGTGGAAGCGCTTCAGGGTTTTTTTTGTTTGCTCGTTTGCATATCAAGGACTACGCTAAGGACTACAAATCTCCCGACTCTTCTTTTCTCTCTCATGTCAGGTATGTGTCTGTGCACCACCCGCTGGACTACAATCAGGCCATTAACGACCCCACCGAGATCAGGAAGCGCCTGCTCAAGTACTTTGTGCCCGTGGCCTTCCTGTCGGTGCTCATGAATGTGCCCAAGTTCTTCGAGACTCGGACGGAGTTGGTGCAGATCGAAAACGGCACCAACATGGAGCAGGACGAGTTCTGGAGCTCTCCGGGCTACACCATCAAGCTGAACATGACCGACATGCGCACCGACCCGGTGTACAGCTCGTTCATGAACTCGAGTCAGCTGATCGTGCTCGGCATCATCCCGGTCTGTTTGCTCGTGTACTTTAACTACAAGATCTACCAGGTACGCAAGAGCAATTGGGCACGATTTCAGACTGTTTAGCCTGTGCATGATATCAGAGTGTATTGAACCTAAGAGCATGATTTTCTGTATCATGTGTAAGATACTTACACGCTGATGTCATTAAAATAATGAGAATGACGATAATAAGTAAGAGAAATTCCTCTGATGATGCTCGACGTCCTGAGGACTACGACACTTGAGTAGGAAGGACAATACCGTTCACTCACCTTGGTAAGGACGAACGAGGAAACAGACAGTTCATCAATAGTGATGCGTTCGTGCACTCTGATGTTGCTATTAATTGCACAAGCTTGTGCAGTCGAGCAACTTGAGCAACTCGATCTGACCGAGCGCTCTCCCAGGGGCGACCTCACCAGCTTGAGCAAAGCAACTTTCAACTTGGCTTTAGGGTAGACAACGATCAAAGCCCGGAGGAATCACGGACAGACTCAGTTTTCCACCAATTCTTGTTAAGGCAGTTTAGGAATATGAATGAATGAAGTGGAAAAGAAATCTTTTTTTTCTTCGTCAATGCCCTGATTTGCATTTTCCGCGGTTGGCAGGACATCCGCGAGAGGGAGCGGCGCAGGCGACCACTGACTCAACGCGATCTGGCCGCGGTGGCCCGCGCCACCGCGCCGTCCGTGGCCGCGGCCGAGGGAACGAGGACCAGCGCCGAAGCGGCCGCGGCGAGCCAGGACGAAGCCGACACCGACGACGCTAAGGATCACCTGTCAGTCCTTTCCAGGATTCACGTCGTCTACCAACGGACGAGCTCGAGACTGGTGAGAAAAGAGACCCTTTTTATCCTTCCTTCCTTCCATTCGTGATGTGCATGCTGTCCTCGTCCTGTCCTCGTGCATGACTTCACTGTCGACGCTGTTGTCGAACATCTTGAGGAGAAATTTTAGCGAGAAAGGCATAAGTCTGATACTTGCACAAGATTGAGTATGGGGGCTCAATGTTGTGACTGCTCATTTTGGTGCTGCAACGCTCAAAAGTCAGCAAGGTGGAGCCGAGGGCATGATGAAGAGGCCTGAAGGGTAGCTGTTTAACAGGGTTGAAAGTTGATCAACTTGGCTGGAACTTTCCGGGTGGGTGGGGGGGCTCCTGCCCCTTCGTAAGGTCGTACAGTTCTCCATTTAGCAATATAGTCTGCCACTAGGAAAAAAGTAGTACTAAATTAAGACTCATTTGTACTGTCCCTTCAGCGTCTCCAGGCATAGCGTCGTAATGGAACCCTGGCAGTCTCTTCCCACAAACGCGTGTCATTCCCGAGGGGGGAACAAATTGCCCCCTGGGGGTGTTTGGGGGCAGGAGACCCACAGAAATTTAAATTTCCCCCTGGTCGTGACATGGCTGATGACTAAACACCTCCACTTTATTAAGAGGGACATCAGGAAGAGTGGGGACTGCAACCGCTTTATGACCCACACAAGATGATTACAGTGGAACACTCATATAATGATCACTGGATGCAACAATCAGCTGCTTGTACTGCTCGAAACTCCCACAACCGAATGAAATGGGGATTTTGCTACATAAAATCTGACGGATGTAATCATCACTCAAAGGAGTTCCTGCGGATGTAGGAATCAAAGGTTGGTTGCTCGGGCTTCGCCAGAATGCCGTTTTCTCCTCCCTGACCTCCATTAAGGAGATGGACTTGGCCATCCAAGAGGAGGAGGAGGCAGACAGCGAGGAGGAGGAGCTGGGGCCACCATTCATTAGAGAGGCCAGAGCGACCACGAATACGCTGTGGATACTGTGCTCTGGACTGAATCTCTGAGTGCTGTTAATGCTACACTCAGCCAGAATTGATTTCACGCCCCCCCTCGACCATTTCTTTTCGAAGGATAAATAAAACGAATCACATCCCTGCCTTTGTTTACCCATTTTGGGGGCTTTTTAGGTACCCGACAGATCAGTCAAAATGCCCATGATCGTTACGTGTGTGCTCCTATGTGTAAGCAGAGACCACTGTATTACGCTTTACTTTTGTTGTAACAATATGTTTATGGACGAGGCAGCTGAGGAACAGGAAGGTGATCAGAAACCCACATCCGGTGTAGGGACGAGAAATCTATTTTCCCTTCAATGTAACTCTTTCTGACAGCCACCGATCTATTTGGCAACAGACTTTCACTTACAAAAAAAGCTTTAAGCCGAAACAGATTCTAGCTATATCTACACATCTTCTGAGACGATTCAGCATTGTTTTGACTACTTGGGTCAGCTGAACTGAGTACTTCGGCTCAAATGAAGCTCGAGATGCATTTGAGGCAAGCCTAGCTTCAGCGATTGGTTTTTCCAAGCATACCTCAATGATAGGCACACTTTAGCTACCATCAAGATCAATGTTTAGATCACCAGGGCAAAAATTTCCAAGTTTTCACTGAATAACAAAGGAGATCAATCTCTTCCAGCGGCCGGCATTTGCTTAAGCTTTTGCTTGGCTTTGGGCGCTCTGGCACCAAAATGGAGAAGTTGGTGACCCTGGTGGATCCCTTGACTGTCACATTGAAGTTCAACCTCAAACCGTTTCACTTTTATGCGTGCAGCTGCCTCTCACCAGAAAGAATCACTCACGTGTGGGACTGCTAATAAAGTACACTTATGGTCCAGTACACAAACAAATTTCAACTGCCTACTTCTTGTTGTTCTTGATGACGATACACTTGTCGAGTGGGTTTGCTTTCTGCTCCCCGGTGTGTGGGCTTCAGGGTGTGTGGGTCAAAGGTCTAAAGTGTCCATAAATACACATAGCAAATCCTATGGAGTATACCTGTATGTACTGATACATACTACCCACAATCACCCAGCATTGCTCGCCTCAACTTAAATGGTCATTCACACATCCATACGATGCATGAGTAGCATATATATGCAAACACACGGAGAGACAATTTCGGACATACCAAGTTTGGGGTGGGGAATCGACCTGGTATGACCTAATGTTGTATGATTATAACTGATAATAATCTCACTCCGTTAAAAAAGCACATACCACACGTACTTTCAACTCGTACAAGGTATTATACCACGCCGTATTCAGAGCACTGAGCACACACTTCTTTTTCAGTCACAACTTTTGATTGGGTTGAGCTGCACAAGTGGCAGGAGGTAATTTTTTGTGACAAAAGCTCCACTGATTGTCGTAGGTTGAGCGGACCCAAATTACAAAGTTTTGAAACGTTTAAAAAATACCTCATCCGCCCGTCAAAGCAACTTAACGCACGCGCTTTCTGTTTTTCATTTACGTGAAAAATGTTGCACGGTGTTGGCTAGCACAATTGTGGGCTAGGAGACAAATATCTCTCCCATTGCAGTGCGCGCTGGTGTCAGTGATCCCAGACTAAGACAGAGTGGACAAAAAGTCTTCTTAAAGAAGTCCACATTTCCTTCTTTCTCTGCCTCCAACGTCCTCGTCGAGGAGGTCGGGCGCGCAATGCAGCAGCCTCTCTCGAGGCTGGACCTGCAACCATCCGTTCCAGCTGATGAACACCAGTTCAGCACATGACTGACATGACGCACGTCAACCTGAACGTCGGTACGGACTTGCTTTCATGTTGGTATCGGGTGGCAGAGGCCGAATGTCTCTCTGACAGACAGTCGAGGGCGAAGCATGAATGGAATTCAACAGTACATACGCGCAAATTAAGTAAGAAAATAGGGGCAACTAAATTCTGGATCATTGTGTAACTGTGGCCTCGAGGCAAGAGAGAGCGGAAAAAATATTCATCATCACGACAAATCACCAAGATGGAGACCAGACAGCTCAACATGGGCATGGAAGCGTGCATTGTCACTCACAGGGACTCTGAGGACCCTGGCAAAGGCTGTATGGCCATTGCCAAGGCCCATGGTGTTCTTCAAACAACGGTCAGAGACTTCCAGAAAAAGGTTCAGGAGCCAGATATTGTGATTACCCTGAAGGGCAGGGCCAGGAAGTCCAAGAAGGAGCACAAGCTCTTTCAAGATGTCCACAACAGCCGCAGGCTTATGTCCAAGGCGAAGGTTTCAAGCATCAAAAGCCAAGGTTAAAAAAACCAATTTGAAAAGACCACACAGAGGATCTTTTTTGCTACCTCTTCTCTGAAGCGCTGTAGAAAAGTTGGTATGAATCGTTTGATAGAGAAAATGGACATCAAGCCATCATAAAAGAGCCAGTCATCCAGGTATTGCTCACCTCCCAGACTACTTGAGCAGTGAGGCCTAAGATTAGCAACTTCCTTGGCCTCTTTGACCAACAACCGTGAAGCCTTTTCTTGTGAGGATCTCTTTGGGGCGTTGACCTTGACACGACTCACCCAAGTGATGGCAGCTCGACCAGGGATGTAGCCCTGTTGTGGAGATGCTGCATGAGCTTGTGCTCCAGCTGCAGGGACATCTTGGGCGAGTGGACTGATGAAATAAAAGAAGTCCACGACTCACTCATGTTATTAACGACAAACAGACAAGGATGCAACTCCAGTATTATGTGTAGAAACTTTGAAGCATTTATGAGAAGTTTGTGTTGCAAAATGTTGAGCATAATTTTCGAAAGGAAGAAACTAATTTGCATTTGATGGCTGCCAAACTCGTACAACGCCGAAATTGGATAAAATCGGGATAAATCGTCCTGAGCCACAACAATGGTGATCGTATTTAACAACTTGGGCTCGACCGAGTGACTTGAATTTTTGCCTTGTCAGCTCTTACGTAGACAACGTCTGTCTGTCTGTTTGTCTGTCTGTCGGTTCACCGAGACAGAGGATAGTGAAACGAGATCACAAAGGAAAAAGCTAAGCGCAGTTGTGAAGTCAGCACAACTAACCATTAGTCTAGCTAAACGTCACAAAATCATGTCCGGTGGATTCGATCTTTGTAAGGCAGATAAATTATGGTGGATCCCTTCTTTTTGGCAAAGATGCTCGTCATTTCACTAAAGATTCTTAATAGCGGTCCCAACTGCTCCTGCAGGCTGGAGGCCAAGAAGGCCACGTCCATGCCCTGGACACTTTCCTGGTGTCAATCTGGTCTGCCTCCTTGGCAGTGGCAGCCTCAGGTGTGGCATCAGTGCCTAAAATTGGCCACTCAGACACCAGATTGAGTTGATCTTTGTGGCTG
>JAAUXU010038436.1_pt1 | contig 32066 bp, 35 predicted proteins | sample 7278151 | NCBI WGS metagenome assembly JAAUXU01 (sample SAMN14350113, study PRJNA611818) | marine sediment metagenome | isolation source: surface marine sediment (1.8m) | place: French Polynesia: Moorea | collected 2018-08 | reverse complement strand
GACATCAATATATTTCATCATATATACTAGGCTAGGTCGAAAAGAGGTCAACTTTGGAAATTCACTGATGGCGGCTGGGGTTTGTTACATGGGTGAAAATCACTGACCAAAATGCTGACTTGCTTCAGTTTGTCAGAAAAATATTTTACAGCAAATCCTGAAGAAAAAAAATTACAACTTATTCTACAGTATTATGCAACTTTTAATGCATTTGGGCATTGCTAAAATTCCTTTTTTTCCACTTTCATTTGACTACAAAGTCTTCAAATGGTTTGTGGTGACAAATTTTGGACACCCATGGGGAATTCCAATTTTCGACCTAGCCTACCAAGCATATTTACCAGATGTTTGGAAGACCTGTTTTTTGTTTACCTATTGACCTGTGGGATAATCCCTAGATCCCAGCGGAATTTTTTTGGCTGCCTCTCAGCCTTCTTTGAACGGATTAAGTTTCACAAGGCCCATTTTAAGGGAAAATGAAGAAACTTTATTGTGAGCTTTATCGCAGCTCATTTTCGTCAGTTGACCCTCGAAAGGGCCCACCACAGTTTTCAAGGCAGAGTTTCGCTCTTTTCCCAACTGATTCGCGCGCTCCACAAATTGTGTTGGTTCCAACATTTGCTCCACATGAGCGGAAAAAGCACATTAAACAAAGGAAAGGCTTTTTGCAAAATGAAATTGTTAATTCTTTGACAATATCAATGTAGCAGAAACTAGTATAATCGGCATTTTTGCACCGTCATCATCTTTATGTATGTAACGGTTTGAAGTTGTAACATGAAACATCTCTCATTTCTTCTCTTTCCATCTAAGAAAAGCCCCCCCCCCCCCAAAAAAAAGGTTATCCCAACTGGTGAGGGTTTAGGGCAATTCCACAGTAACAAACAGATCTAGGTAAAGCATTTACCCAAGATGAAGATTTCTCTTGCCTTGAGTGTCCATTCACGGATGTTCACCACCACTGGCAACCTGTCGTAAAACTGGCACTCCTTATTAAATCTACTTAGGTCACTGGCACTTAGTAAATAAATCAAGGTGAGCACTCGGGAGGGGCGACAGTGACAACTTCATTTCCTTCATTCTTGTCAGCTTCACCCCCCCATGTCAAGCATCATCAGTGATTATAGCACCTGATCTGTTGAATTGGTCAAATCTTTCTAGTTCCCAAAAACTATAAAGCTGTAGACTAGATTAAATCTAGGCCTAAGTGTTCTGTGCAGCGTTGATTGGCATTGGCACTGGCTGTAACCAAAGAGACCACAAAGTAGATGCGTTTTCCTGCTAATTTCCGATCTGTCAGGAAAGAAAAATGTCTCTGCCATCTTGCCTTGATCGACTCTACCTCCACGTACCAAATACGTACTACAGATGCTGGGTACGAGACTGTCAGGAAATGCCTGAAAACCAGAAAATGTTTTGCTTGCAGGGGAAACAGATTTCGTCACGTTTTGCACGGTCTTCGTCGGCAGAGGGGAGAAGACGGTGAGGGGGAAGAGAACCAAAAAGAAGAAGACCGAGAAGGAGGAGAAGAGGTAGAAGGAGAGGAAGAGACTTGACACCACCAGAGCAACTTCAAAGGTTTCTCGTGTTCCTCGCGCTCCTTTCTGCAACTTCCCATATTAAGTCTGCACATGCTCTGTAGCAGCCACTTGCGTTGACCTGAGTAGTGCTGCAGAGAAAAGCTGAGGGTGTTAAGGTGGGGTGGGGGGAGTTCACCACGCGAGACCGAGGGGGGAGGGTAACGTCATCTCCCCCACCCTCATGGTAACGCTTGACTCTGTCAGATTTATGGCTTAGCCCACACAGGTTCATCATGGACGCATGAAAATGCAAGAAGTGCACGCACGAGAACGACGCTCGCGCACGCAAGAAGGGCCTGATCGTTGGAGGCGAATGGCAAAAACGGCAAAAGACGCTCGGAGCAGCGAAACACCAATCAGAGGGGGATCGTTTGGATTCATTCGTCATCGCCCTCACCCTCATCAACGGCTATTAGAATACCCGGAGGGGGGCAACTCCCGGTTTCGTGCAGACTGTCTGATGTGGGTGCGGGCACCCAAAAATGATCTTCATTGCTCTGTCTCAGACTGATGCAGGGAGACATTTCAAGTCTTCTCATCTGGAGGAGGAAGCCTAAAACTGCCTCCGACGAGTCATAGATCCGTGAAGGGGGAGGGAGGGGGGAGGGGGGTATTGAGGCAGGTAAAAAAAAGAGGAAGAGAAGGAACCTCGAAAATAATCTCTCTCTCTTTCTTACGTAGTCTCTGTCCGATGAGCGACCAGGTCGGATGGATTATGTGGCTTCGCCATGCAAGGGCGCTCCACTGCAGTCGTGGACAGCGAGTGCAACCGCTTGAGCGTGCGTGCGTCGCCCATTGTGCCCAGCATGACTGATGTCACCCGTGCATTTGCATACAAAAGAAGGTGAAAGTAATTTAGCATGGAGGAAGAAGAAGCTGCTGGTGCACTAAAGTTGATAGTGACGGTGCACTACTCCTGGCGTGGCGCGCGAGCGGGTTCATCTCCGTCGTCGTCGTTGTGGCCGTCGACGCCGTCGTCGTCGTCGAGCGAGCAACCATTTTTCTCTACCGCTGAGGCCTTGGGGGAAGGGGAGGGGAGCTAAGAAGAGGAGGAGGCAGCAGACCTGAAGACTCCTCTCTGTTTTCTCTGTTCCATGGGTCGAGGGTGGTGGCGGCGGCCAAGAAGAAGAATCGCTTTTCCTTCTGCGACGACAGTTCGGCCGAGCGCGTCCGGCGAGCGTCGAGGACCTCGTTTCATCCGTGTGAGTCGCAAGTCCTTAATAAAATTAGAAAAAGTGGCTTTATCGTGATGGATACACGATGTTTTTGTCTGCACGTCTCCACCGTCGACGTCAGAATCTCGCAGGACGCCGCAATTTTTTCCCCCGCTCATTGGCTGAGGCCTGATTGTGCCGCAGCATTGAAGAAAACAGCCTCCTTGACGCACCTGCGTCATCACTGAGCCCTATTGTGTTGTGTCCATGATGGGGAGTCCAATACGGGACACAATGCGACAATGGGATACAGCAGAACATGACCGGCAGCCTTAGTTCTGCACTGCATTCACCGAACAAAAGTATGGTAGAGAACAGTGCAGGTACTTCCTGCTCAGATTGGCCCAGGGAATTTTCCCCACGATGCTAATGCAACGATAAAGAGACATTATTTCCATATCGCAGTAAGCTGCAGGCATTAATTCAGCCCTCATTTGTTTTTTCTCACAGATCCCCCAATTTGTCAGGCACGAGAGAGACCGGGCTCAAGACGTTGCTGCTGGCGTCCGTCTACTATGAAAAGGAGGAGGAGGCGGACGAGAAGAAGAAGAAGAAAGCAGCCATCTTATCAGTTCATCTGTGATGCATGCCAGGAGCGAAGGCGACGTTAGATAGATCAGAGAACATGTGTTGCTGCTGCGTGATGTGCCCGAGATATGCCCACCGACGTCGTCGTTGTCGACGGCGAAGGCGACCACGAGTGCTACGCGGAGGCGACGGCGGCGGCCGAGGAGAACTTGCGTTGTGCTAGACAATTTTGTTGGCAATTCGCGCAAAAAAGGGGGCCACTCGCGGCCTTAAGGAGGAGGGAGGGAAAAGAAAAAAAGTGTGCAAAGAAAGCTACACGAATACTGAGTGCCGCCACCTATTTGTGGACCGTTCTTATTTTCCGCGAAAACGCGTGCGCAGAAGAAGCTTCTGCAGAAATTCGAGAACGAGAGAGAAAGAGGAGAGACAGAGAGAGAGAAAGGAAGGGCAACAACAATGTGGTGAAGCACAATTATTCAGGAGTGAAAATTCGAGGCCATCGTGAAAAATTTGACTTTCAGAGACGGTCACCTGTGCTAGGGGGACAATGGGCGACTTTTGGGCAGCGCACGCGCGCGCACACAACGCCCCAAGATGTCTATTTCATGTGCACCCATGCTAGTCCAGTACTATGTACAGCACAAGACATCAGACGTTATTTGTAGGACATGAGAAACACTTTGCTGCCGCTCAACTTTTGTGAGGCTGCCTAACCTAACTGCTTTTGCGCGTACTGCGAGTACGTTTGTATGTACGTATGTGTGTGTTTGAGCGGTCTGCCTACATATCTCCCGCTCATCCTGACGTATTCAGTACAGTACCGATGCTTTCACTCAAGCGACGCCTTTGGCGGTGGCTTTGACGAAGACAGCAGGGGAGAAGGGCGTGCAGACGTGGTGAAGGCTGGAAACGAACCGACTCTTGCTGCCGCTGTCGCTGTCGAGGACGTGGTGGCAGTGGAAGGAGAAGAAACCTGCCAGTAAAAAAAAACCCAGCGAAATAGCATGTCAAGGACGAGCAATGCGACTCAAGTGTCTGCATCGACATGATCGAGCTGTTTGCAGTCAATGCATAGACGAAAATGCTGCTGCAGCTCGACTAATTTCTTGAGCTTTTAGCGTGTGCATCGGTCAGCTTCGGTGAAATCTCTCTCCTTGCTGTTGTTGAACTATCCTGGGCCTGTACAAGTCGCCGTCGTCGCTGTCGCCGTCGTCGTCCACGTGTGTGCAGTGAAGAACGCTCCAGCTCCAGCTAAGCAAGGTCTTGGCATCTTGCCCGCAAGTAGAAGAGGTGGAGAAGAAAAAACAGAGTCTTTCGTCTTTGGGAAAGCGAGAGCGAGAGTCAAGTCGTCGTAGCTGCTACCGTGATTCCCCTAGTACGTTGTCACTACTTTGCTTTACGGGCCATCGTCGTCGTCGTCGTCGTCGTCGTCGTCGTCGTTGTCGTCGTTGTTATCCGCGCCAGCCTCGGTAGCAGCAGCAGCGGCGGCGGTGGCGGCGATGTCTCCGTGTGCCATGCGTGCGTCGTCGCAGTTGCTGCCGCCGACGCCGCCGTTGCCGTCGCCGTTGCCGCCGCTTTTCCTGAGATTTCGAGTCTCCTTGATGCCAGCCGTGAAGAAACATCACAAGTCTGCGGCGGTGGTGTGAGGGGGGCAGAACAGCTCGGAGGAGGAGGAGAGTGAGATGGCCGCCGCGATGCGCGGCGGGCTGCTGGCGGCGGCCGTGCTCATCAGCGTGTGCATGACCGTGACCGCCGCGCAGGATGCTGTGGAAGAGCCGCAGCCGTCAAACACCACGCGCAAGGGAAATCTGGGGATACCCGAGGGCGTCAACTGTGCAGACGGCCTCGTCGTGCCCATCTGGCGGCCGTACGACAACCTCAGCCCTGGAGACCGTCTGGCACGTGGGCTGTTGTACGTGCTCCTCATGATCTACCTCTTCATCGGCGTCAGTATCGTCTCGGACAAGTTCATGGAATCGATCGAGATGATTACGGCTCAGGAGAAGGAGGTGACGGTAAAGGATCCGAAGTCAGGCAAGAACCAGATCATCGTCGTCAAAGTCTGGAACGAGACCGTGGCCAACCTGACTTTGATGGCGCTGGGTTCTTCAGCCCCTGAAATTCTGCTCTCGGTCGTCGAGATCTGGGCCAAGAACTTCAAAGCCGGTGACCTGGGTCCTGGCACCATCGTAGGTTCGGCTGCGTTCAACTTGTTCATGATCATCGGCCTCTGCATGTATGTCATCCCTGACGACGAAGTTCGCAAGATTAAACACTTGCGTGTCTTCATCGTCACAGCGAGCTGGTCGGTGTTCGCCTACATTTGGCTGTACCTCATCTTGGGCCCCATCTCTTACGGCGAAGTAGAGGTATGGGAGGCTCTGCTCACCTTTCTCTTTTTCCCCTCCACCGTATACATGGCCTACGTGGCTGAGAGGAGACTCCTCTGCTACAAGTACACCGCCAAGACCTACCGGACGGACAAACGCGGTGTCATCGTCGCCTCCGCTAAAGACGACATTGAGCGTAGGGGAAAGGAGAAGTTCAGGGACCTGGACGAAAACATGGACCCCGCCCTTGCGGAATTCGAGCGCCACCGCAGAGAGTACATCAACGCGATGAAGAGGATCAGGCTAGAAAATCCCGACATCGACATGGTCGAATTGGAGATGAGGGCTCGCGAAGAGGTGATGAGCAAAGGACCCAAGTCGAGGGCCTACTACCGAATCCAGGCCACACGCAAGCTGGCGGGCAAGGGTAACCTCGACAAGGCCTTAAAGGCCAAGCTCGAGGCAGAGGCAGAGGCCGAACGCAAAAAGGAAGAAGAGGAGAAGGAAGAGGAGGAGGAAAAGAAGGTTGACGACGGTGTTACCAGGATCTTCTTCGACCCACCGCACTACACTGTCATGGAGAACGTGGGCACGTTCGAGGCAACTGTCATTCGTGAGGGAGGAGACCTCAACGTCGGCCTCCTGGTCGACTACAAGACGGAGGACGGGACTGCCTTTGCAGTGAACGACTATGTAGAGAAGTCCGGCACGCTGTACTTTGCGCCGGGCGTCACAGAGCAGAAAGTGGAACTGGAGGTGCTGGACGACGACGTTTTTGAAGAGGACGAGCATTTCTACTGCCGCGTCTCGAATCCTCGGCGCAAAGATGGTATCGACATTTCTGAAATCGAAGTGGAAGATGAACAGGGAGTGTCCAAGATGGTGCCCTCCATTCAGCTGGGCACCCCGGCTCTGGCCACCATCATGGTATTGGACGATGATCACGGAGGCGTCTTTCAGTTCGAGCAGCATGAGTTGGAGATTACCGAGAGCACGGGTCTACTGAATCTGAAGGTGCAGAGGCAATCCGGTGCCAGGGGCAAGGTAGCCATACCATTTTCGACCGAGGAGGGCACGGCAAAAGCAGGACAGCACTATCGGCATGTGGAAGGAGAGCTGGTCTTTGCAAACGAGGAAAATTTGTAAGTCAAACCTTGTGTTGCTGCTTACAAACATGTCCGTTGCTGCATAGATGCACTATGATTCGCCCTAGTGTTAGGTTAGGTTTAGACTAGGCTAGGTCAGACCAGGCCAAGTCAGGCCACCTAACGCAAGGCAAGGCTAAGCATGATCAGGCACGACAGGGCCAGGCCAGAAAAGGAAAAGAAAGGCCTGACAAGGCAAGGGTGCGGTACCCAGGCCAAGGCAGGGTATTCTAGAGCAGGATATTCTAGGGCAGGGTATTCTAGGGCAGGATATTCTAGGGCAGGGTATGGTATGGTAGGGTATTCTAGGGCGGGGTATGCTAGGGAAGGGTATTCTAGGGGAGGATATTCTAGAGAAGGGTATTCTAGGGCAGGGTGTGGTAGGGCAGGGTATTCTAGGGCAGGGTATTGTAGGGCAGGGTATTCTAGGGCAGGGAATTCTAGGGCAGGGTATGCTAGGGCAGGGTATGCTAGGGCAGGGTATTCTAGGGGAGGATATTCTAGGGAAGGGTATTCTAGGGCAGGGTATTCTAGGGCAGGGTGTGGTAGGGCAGGGTATTCTAGGGCAGGGTATTCTAGGGGAGGATATTCTAGGGCAGGGCATTCTAGGGCAGGGTATGATAGGGCAGGGTATGGTAGGGCAGGGTATTCTAGGGAAGGGTATTCTGGGGCAGGATATTCTAGGGAAGAGTAGGCTATTGCGAGGGAGGTTAGTTAGGGTAGGATTGTCAGGTTGGGTTTGTCACACCATGTTAGGCTGGAGGGGGCTGACACTGTTCAATGTACGAGAAGATATGCTCGGCGCCTTGATACGTCACATGTGTGTCTGCTAGCGTTGATATCAAAGAAAACCTGCAGGAAAGGCGATTTTCGTCATTTTAAGTTTCTGAGAGAAATGGAGGGGAAAAAGAGCTTTTTAGTACCCGTGGAGCACAAAATGGTGCATCACAGAAAAAGGCTGGATTCCTTGGCTTCCACTGATGAAAGTAGGATGAGTTGACCTCTACTCTTAAATTGCTCAAACACGTATGACCCTCTTCTGTTGCTCCTGACGCCGTAAAGACACGCACCGTCCAGAAGGTAATATCGGGCAGATGAGAGATGCTACGTCCGTGTACTCGAGCAAGTGGCCTCAGCGGGCCCCTTTGGCCTCTGCTGTGTCAAGATTGAGCACTCGTTGTTGCATATTTCTGGCAACGCGCGCATTCCGCAGGCAGAAGAACTTTTCTCCTCGTCCGAGTAGTCTTGCATGACTCTCTCCTTCCCTGGCAGGCTGCCTTTGCGAACGAACGTTGAAGGAGCGAACTTTGCTTTCTTTCTCACCTCACTAGCGGTGGCACATCAATGCATTCATTTTCTGCTCTGGGGTAGGTGCGCGGAGGCCACTGCATAGCTGAGTACTCGTCACACTTCAGGTCCTCGAATTGCTGCACTCGGACGCTACCGCGTAGCTGTGTCACGGACTCAGTAGCATAGACAGACCCTCAGCCTGGGAGAGCCATCTATTGGATCCCCTGACCAGCAGCTGGAAGGCAGAATGACGGCCTCGATATCTTGGCAGGGATTAGTAGAGATCGACAAATCGACAATCATGGGTTGATCAAGACATCGTGTTTTACAAGGATTTGATAGCTCAGACTCCAACTTCACTACTCAAGCTGTCATGCTACCTTCCAGCTGCTGGTCAGGGTTGCAATAGATGGCTGTCTCAGGCTGGGTGTACCACTGAGTCTGTGTCTGTATGGAGGGGACTCGATGGGCGCTGTTTACATGCCATTGATGGAAATAACTATTTGGCGCGAGCAACGACGCAAAAGACAACAATTGCCTCATGTTTATTTCCAGGAAAACGATCGAAATACCCATTGTGGAAGAGGACACCTATGAGAAGAATGTGGTGATGTATTGTAGTATCGGAGAGCCCAGGCACATCGCAGGTAGGCAAGGAGAGTCATTTCGTTAACTGTGACTCAAGTGTGCGTAATGTTAAGAGGCTTGGTACTCGTACTTCAATGATTTGTGATGGAGCAGCCTGCTGGTCTGAACGACAGTATCGGCGCTACCTGGAGGCTCGTGCATCCTCCGGGGGCAGCTTCTATGTCAGCGTCGGCGACACGCCCGGGCGAAGTTTGACCAGGAGGAAGTTGTCCATGTTTACTGTGCAGTCCATGGAGGCTCTGTCCGTGACAGAACAAGGTTTTGAGTAGAACTATCGGAACAGCAGTGAGTTGCACGTATGTAATGTGTAGAACGCTACAATGCACAATCACTCTCAGATTCCCGCTCACAGCTCCTACATGTGAGAAGAAGCATTCTCGTATAGCAGCAAAGGAATTCTGCACTCTCCGCAAAGTCTTCGCGTGACGCCACAGTCCCAGGGCTGTCATACTAGACTTCAATTCTAAAATAAATTAAAACTTTACAATAGAGCGAGAAAAAGAGAGGTCAAGTCAGACAGCGTGTCCAACTGGAAGAAAAGTAATGCATTGAATCTTCACTGGCAGAAACTTCTCGTTGCATTTGTCTGCAGTACGATGGCTCGGACCAAAAGCATATGTCCATTAGCTAAAGAGGATCATGGAAGAGGAGAAGGAGAACTTGCTGTTGTTGTTCTACTTGATTGAGTTGAGATCCACGCTCGACGAGACGTCCTTCCGTGTATCATACACATCCGAGCTACAGCTGGAGATGAGATCGAGGCCTAATATAAGCAAAGGGGCGTCTTGTTGCCACCTACTCTCGATGACTGATTTCTGTTAAGATGCTTAGACACAACGTTTTCCTTGACGTTCAGCTGCCTCCGTAACTTACGCACATGTACTGTGTGAGTCATGAAAAAGAAAACGAAGAACAATACGGTATGTCCGATGTCCTTGCTACCCCTCCCATCTGTCACGCCACCCCACGCCACACCCATCCCTTGGATAGTGGTGGACTCGAGTTGGGAGCTAACTCGAATCAATTCGATTAGCAAGGAAAAAGCATTCCTCATTCGATTCCTAATCTCTCGTAGGAAAAAAAGACCTTTTTTTACTTTGCAATTTATCACATCTGCACAAGTTCCTTTTTGCTCGCTCTTTGGATGAGTGGATTTTAGCACTCTTTGAATTCGACTCCAATGAACCGAATCCACGTGCTTCGACTCGAAAACGTAAGTGATGGAGTCGACTCGATTTGTAGGAAAAGTTTCGTACCCATCACTACTACCCTTGGACCCTCATGCTGTCCCCTCTCCTCTTACCTCCGTTATTTTCCGACGGGAAAGCCTCATACTTTTAGTGACTTTCATGTATCTCACTTTCCACAACCTATCCTGAATTAATCCATCATTTCTCACACTTGTAGGACCGCCTGGAGAAGGAGGTAGAGTAAAAAAAGAAAAAAAAAGAAAAAAACACAACTTCTGCCACTGTTGCTGAATAGACCCCGAAATTTTAGGTCAAGAATTTTCGCAAGTGACGAAAGTTGCATTCATTGCAATGTTGTTATCAGTCTCGAAATTCCTCAAAACAGCACCGTTGTGAAAGTGCCCAAGTGGCACTTTCCAACCCTGGACATTTTGATTTTTTCGAGATCCCGTCCTTAGCCACAAAAGAGTCATTGTAGGCTTTTACCTAAAATTCCGAGGTCTACTGATGCTGCTGCTAATTGGTGTGCTTGCTTTGAAAAGCGATAAACACACGGCTGTATATAAAAATGCAACCCTTCTTCTCTCTCTGTCTCAGAGAGAGGCCTGGGACCGGACATTGCATTTTAAAAAGACATCTCATCCATTCCTTCCCGTCTGAGTGGCCTCTCTAGTTTCATGCCTACTCTTTCCCCTCATGGGCCTGACTTCTCTTGATACAGCGCACACACTGTACACATGGACAGCGAACAGCGTTGGATGCTGTCCACTTGCTCCTAACTCTACCCATACAGGGTGGCCAACAACTGTTGTGACACGTCTTCAATGGGTGTTGACGCCCGGTGTTGACGTCATCCAAGCAGTGAAGATCGCACGAAAGAGTCGTAACCAGAGAGACTCAAAGTGGCCTTGATGAGAAGCCCCGAATGATACCCGTGAAAAGGCTGGAGGAATCCCCAGCAGCTTCTAATTCGACTCCGTCACGACGGAGGACTTGGCGGCCTCAGAGCTGCGCAAGCTCTGCTATCTTTGACATCTTTGAAGTCGGGAGAGGCTGGCGACCTCGACCCGTGGCGCCAGCCTCCAATCGTGTCGCGGAGCTGCTTGGCCGCCCTGTACCTTGAGCATATGTACAGCACACACACACACCCATACTCACACCGACCACCGAGCTCATCCACCCTTGTACAGCTTGTTGACTCGAAGGCACAGCTGTTTGGATTCCTTTCATAGTACTGATGAGCTCAAGACATGTACCCAAGTGTAGTACTGTGCGTACCATACCTGTACAGTACGTATGTATGTATGTATATATGTTCGTATGCATGCATCACTCGGCTGTGCGTACGTACACCCACGAGCACAAAGTATATATATATATATATATATATATATATATCAATTATATACGTCGTTTTATTAAAGAAACACTTCAGGCATGATCTTGGATTTTGAAACTCCGGGGTATTGACGACCCGAGACCCAAGGTCGTCATGCCCTCGAGAGCTTTTAAATCCAAAGTCCTGGCTAAAGTGCTTCTGGGGAAAAAATGACGTGTGTAGTTTAACATCGCATCATTAGTTACGAGCTTCTGGATGATTTTTTTAAGTTTTTTAAATAAACTTTTTTGGCACCTTACCAGCTGTTGGCGTGCAACACAGCGCTATTTGCCCACATGCTCAGAGAAGAAACTAGCGAGGAACTAAAAGTGCGGTGTTGATATATAAATATATACATAAATATGTATCTGTTGAGAACTTTCCTTTGATGCTTTGCCTCAGATGAAATTTTCTTCTTACGTTAAAAATTACACATTCTGTACAGTATTTTATCTAGCTGACATCCCTTAATCTCTGATATCTCATTGCTTTGCGCATGAGGATACATAATGTCCTACTGTACGGTGCTAAGGTATGTGGTTATTTTCACCTGTTTCTGTTTCTCTATCCATTTTCGTGTTCGCAAATGTGCAAATCTACGTCTATCTCTGTTGCCCATGAGGCAAACGAAGATGACAAGAGCTGCCAGCCTCCAAAGGCTTGAGCACCTCCTCCATCAGACGCTTCACTTGCCGCGTTCAGAGTCCAGCAGACACCTCTTCATCACCTTGACATGATCAAATGGCATATCTGTCAGTCTGACTCTCGCTTCTTTTCATGGATAAGATGTTCCCCAAGTCGCTTACTAGACAGTGGCTATTTTTCTGTGTATCCCCCCTCATCCCTGGTGTGATCTGGCTACTCTAACTGACTCCATTCCCTCAGAGGGTGTCAACTACGACGAAATCGACGCCAAGGACCCGGAGACCCTGACTGAGGTGGAGAAGATTGCACTGCTTGGCAGACCGAGACTGGGAGACATCACCAAGGTTCAGATCAGGATAAGGGAGAGCAAGGAGTTCAAGGTCAGTGCGACGTGGAAAAAAAGATACAGGGTAAAGGAATGAAGCACTTGCATTTTTCTCTCAGAGTTCCGTGGACAGGATGATGCAACGAAGCAACGCTTCAATGCTGATGGGGGCCTCTTCGTGGAAGGATCAGTTCCTGGAGGCCTTCACTGTCCAAGCAGGTAAGACCCGACGAATCCTCAAAGTGACGTCATGCCAAGTTACGCAGTGCCGGACTCGTCCAGTACAGTCTGAGCGAAGTGAACCAGTCCCCCCTGCCTTTATCCCATATGTCTCGGTTATCCAGCACATAACAGTTCTTATATTTCCCGTCATAGGAGAGGGTGAGTGCAAAGAGTTGTGAACTGGATTCAATCTCGCACTCTCGTTTGGTAAGATTGAGCCTGCCGCTGCCGTAGTAGAGACCACTAGGCTTTTGCGTACGTCTGCACACGTAGTCCGTGCATTTCCACAGTGGTTTCTGTATGCAGTACGTATTATAGAATCACTTATTTAGTTCGCCGCCGCTCAGTGTTGTAGAGCAATGAACTACAGTGATGCGACCCAAAAAACACGTGATACGCGTGGTTGCTCACCGTGATTCACATATTAGTTGGCAGCCAAAGAAGGAATGAAAACAAGCACGCATAGTATCAAGTCCCCGAGAATGGATGAGCGAAAAAAGTGACTTCTGCTTATCTCTTTCTCTCTCTCTCTCTCTCCTGAAGTAAATGCTCCGCTTAGCAGAGACAATTTGTGCGACTACACAAGTAGGTTGCTACTCTGTTTCTTCTTCATGAGTGTGCAATACAGTACAGATGACAGTTGGGTCAGGGTGCCCACACAAAAGGAGGAAGGAAAAACTTGCTCTTTGCTGTGCAAAAGAAACCCACACAACTCATTCATGCTTGCTGTGGGCGCACTCGACTTGACGTGTACATACAAATACATCCATGATGTAAAGGCTGGGTCAAAATACTTTGCACTTCAAACACACTCGTCAATGTTTATTGATGCTCCGGCCGCCATGAGCCTCGACAAGGCCGAACAGCCCCCAGCAGCCTTTTGGGACGAGAAAGGTTGATAGTAGAAGCCAAAACAACAAGGCAAAAGGCCGCACAAAGCAAAGTCTTTGTCGGAACAGAACCTCCTCCGGCTCAGAAACAACGTCACGGGATTCCAACAATGTTGGAAAAAGCGTGCAAGACGCGTGCCTCTGACAAATTCATGCGCAACTTTCAGATTAAACGGCTGCACCGTGCGCATCCAGAAGTTGCTTGCAAAAAATTGCATGGTATTTTGACTCACCCTTTCTTTCTGCACACGCTGTCAGTGCCTTCTGTGTCACCGCTGCTCACGCATTGTAGCGCACGCTCTGGCAATGCCAGCACAATGGTCTGCCTCAAATAAAAGTTGATCCTTAGGACTGACCTGCTCGAAAAGTTGGGCCATTTTATTCCTGTCTACCGCGCGTAAGAACACCTGGCTGAACATTTGGGTGAAGTGAGTGCAGTTTCTATCTAGAATTAGAGGAAGTGCAGCCCCAGCGTGGAGGAAGGGGCAAAATTTAGGGGTCCAATTTCAGCTTGGGCCTTCTCAGCTGACTTCACAACGCATTGTGGCAACCATGCCAGAAAAATACTAGTTTCCGTTTCCGACGAGCCGAAAACTAGTAAGTTTCCAACTTAATCTTAGAAATTCATATATACTCCATGTGGTAGTTATGCTATGGTAGACTCCGGATATAATGACACTTCGGTTATTACGTCCGCCTTTCTGATTTTTCAAATCACCAAATGACTGCTTATACCGTAACATCAGTTTTGTTGGTTATAAAAATATTATTCGAGGCCTTGACTTTTTTGTCCGAGGCCATAGATTGCCTGAGAGCGGAGGCCCGAGGGTGATATAAGACCGAGGACAGATAAAAACCTCAGCCAAAACGAGGAAAATCTGGTGTAATTTACTCCAAATCACCAGGCCGTTTGATGCAGAATTGTTCCTTCTGCCCCAGAAAATTCCTAGTAGGAAACTCTTGATGGACATGTAGACCCTGACTATGGTGGATGCATCACCACATAAGGCACTATAGTGTAAAGAAGATCGGAAAATATATTCGAAAAACCGAACATCCAACATTAAACGGCCTTTTTTTTATTATCCTTCCTTATTTTCTACTAGTCGAAAATATTATTTCATTTTAAAGTGAAATGGTCAAAAATATTTCCCCTTTGCACTAAAGGAATCGTCAATACACGTACGAGGGGTCTTCAAGCATGTGTCGGACTTGACCTATACCTTTCTTATTTACGGTTATCATGACTAAGGTTGTGAGATGATACCATTGACGCAGCTGAGCAACTTGCAGAAAACACCTTTCGCTCAGTCAGAGACAGTTGGATGACACCAGTTTGTCGATCTTCGTCACGTCGGAAGTGTTCGTGAAAACCTTCGCCAAGTTTTGCCAGGACTTGGCAAAGATGAAACATTTCTCAGTGATCAAGACAGAGTTTGTGAGTCAATTACTTGATGCATGAGTCAGGGATGTCCACAAGATCAAAACTTCGCCACAATCAGGTCTTTCCCCAGTGGGGAGACGGAGGCGATCTTAAGGTTGTCATCAAAGGGTGGCCTGTACTTCATCACGGAGAAGTGGATGGCGAGGTTGAACAAATGCGTCAAGAATAAGAGTGACTGTATGGAGAAAAACATAAGCATCTCTTCTCTACCATTCAAAGTAAAAAAAGTTATATAAGCCGAGTCTGCTTCATGCTTGAAGACCCCTCATGTATGTAACTTTATGTGTGTGCGCGTAATTTGTGTATGGGTGTGTGCATGTAAGTAGGGATGCTCGAACCCACCTCTCTGTGAAATATACCCGACTGTAAACTTGGCTTTTTATGTATATGTATAAAATATATACAGGTACTTAAACATTGCATGCTGTACTCGTGTGCCTCGTACTCCGCGGGAAACAACCCAGTATTGAATTTCTTGGATGTGTACTTAGTGCCAGCCGCGGATGTACGTACAGGGTGGAGCAAGAAGAATTGCAACCCATTTCCAGAGTAGAAAACAGCAACGGCGGGTTGGGAATCTCCTTGGTCCTTGTTCACAGGGCGGACAAGCATGATTTGCAACTCATTGGATTTCCCACTCAAAGTGGACATCATTACGAACCCGGCCTTCCAACCTGGCCTTCCAATCTGACCTTCCAATCTGACCTTAGTCCACCCTGTACTCCTGTGTGTGTGTGTGTGTGTGTGTGTGTGCACAGGGTAGACTAAGAAAGTTTTTAAGGTGGAAAACAACATTACAAATCTCCTTGGTCCCCCCCTTTACGTGCTGTACATTACTGCATTTGACTTTGATTTGAGGCAGACAGAATATCTTACAGAACACTGTAGTAAATACGTATGCTCGACCATATTTGGCTAAACAACACCATACGAGCTGCTGCACAGTATAAATAGATGTGTGAACAGCACTCATCCTCGCGTACAGCCACAAGATGACCCTGGTCATCACCACCGTATCCTAGCCACTGACATTGCTGTTATTGTCTCTGTAGACGACGACGAAGAGGAAGAAGAGGAAGGCGAGGAGGGCGAGGAGAAGATGCCAACTTGTGGAGACTACATCATGCATTTTCTCACCTTATTCTGGAAAGTTATCTTCTCCATCATCCCTCCAGCGGGTAAGCGTTTATCAAGTCATCATTTCATGGGATTTATTCACTGTATGATCGGCGATCGACGATACCAGAGACAATTATTAAGGGGGGCTCAGACATGCAGACCGTTTGGAAATAGGAGCTCTTTCACGAATTACGGCGGCTCCTGTGCAAGAAGCCAGAAAAATCTGTGCACGCCAGCAGATCTCAACTTCGAATGCTCCAGAAGGGTCCTTGTCTTTAGCTGAGACCTCTCAGACAGGTACTGATAGTGCTAAGTGCACACACTGGAGCCCCAGTAACAGGATGAAGTTATGACACTGCTACGTAGTCATCTCTGGTACGACGCAGTTAGCATTTGCACAATGCACAATGTCCTTAAGGGTGTGTGCGTGGTTTGACTTAACTGAGCAACATGCAGCCTTTTGAAGAACAAAGAATGATGCTTTGTCGAAAACAACATAAAACAAACCAGGAAAAAAAATATCCTGCCAAATCTCCTAACGAATCCAAGGCCTCCTCCATGGGTATCCCACGTTCTTTTGCTCGCTCTGCTTCGTGGGCGCGTTGGTGACTGTGCTCACGGACTTGGCCCAGCATTTGGGCTGCGTCACCGGAATCAAGGACTCGGTCACCGCCATCACGATCTTGGCTCTGGGAACCAGCATACCAGGTAGTCTCAAGTTCCTCCTCCTGTGGAGGAACCACGGGAACGGAGAGGAGAGAGAAAAAATACAGCTCGCTGGTGGTGGAATTTAATACTCTCCTACTGTGTAGATAGAGGTGGCGGACTTCGTCTTTATCTTCTTTTGCGGAAAACACAGAAAGAGAGCACAACAATGTACAACACGACATTATAAATGTCACGTGAACGAACAGGGTGCGTCAGAATTAGGCCAGTCACGTGGGCGTTTTGTAGTGGACACAAACACGTTCGAAAGCAGTGGGATTAACGCCAACGGCTTCATGTACGACCTCCAGTACGGAGGCAGGAGCAGCATAGACCACATAGGCTGGTCCCCCAACACAAACTTCACAGGCCAAAAGCGACGAGAGAAGTACGAAGGCCTTGTCAGGCATAACACTTAGCCTTCGAAGGACCAAAATAGTGAGTGGCACATCTTACCTCGGGAACAATTCTACCTGACACTAATTCCAATGCACCCTGTATATACTACAGTGTGTATGACTTGAGAACATATGAGTAAAAAAATAAAAGCCCGCCATAGACAGGCTTCTTCTCCCTCGAAGCAAAACTCTACTTAAGGGAGCTTCATACGGTGCGCGTGCGTGTGAGCGCGTCTGGACTGTCACTCAGCTCTTGCCTTTGCTGCTTTCATTGGTGAGGTCGAGAGAAACCAAACAAGTGCCCGTTTGAAAGGCCAGGATTACACTAAGATACGTGCGGAGGCCGCGCAGAGCTGCAAAGAACTCCCTTTCCTCGTCCTCGTCCTTGACTCTCTCGGATGAATTAACTTTATGCATATTAATAGAGGAGACGTCTCAGGAGGAGAAGCAACTTGTGAAAGTAGGGCCAGAGGATTTACATTGTGTTTGTCTAATTTCTTGCTTGGCATTTCCTCGGAGAAGGCAGCCATGAGAGCGACTTTGCCCCCAAAATGTGCTTTTGCTGGCTCAAAAAAGTCTTGTTGCTATTGTGGCCTCCGAGGTTCATTTTTTTTTTCTTTTGACTGACCCAAAAAGATTTACCTATGCAAGATTTGTCCGCACACTCACCCACACACCCCACACGTAGAATATAGACAAAGTGTGAGTCGCAAAAAACGTCCGCTGAAACAGAGACAGTCGACCATCTCTCTTTTTTGACCGACGCAAACTCAGTTCCAAGTACACATATGCCGGATGTGCCAGGGTGTCTGTACAGGCTTGAAAGTCTTCTACTTGATCCTTGACTCCACCCCAGATCTGCTCAACGGTTACCCCACATTCGTTGTCTCCATTGTCATGATTGGTATGTGCACAGCCGTCATCGGCGATGTTGCCAGTCACCTCGGGTGCTTCATATACCTAAAGGACTCGGTCAATGCAATTGCATTTGTGGCGCTTGGTACCAGTGTGCCCGGTGGGTAAAAAAAAGGAACTAGCAAGGAAAACAGTTTTTTTCTTCGGTGTTTCTAATCTACCAGTGCAGTGAGATCCAACATTTGATGATAACGAACACATTTTGGAATTGATCCACATACTCCTGATGGCAAACCAGGTGCTCAGACCAAAGCATGATGTTCTTTGTAAGCGTCAGTTCTAAACAGAGTGAACCAATGATTGTTCTTCTTATATTCTGAAAGTCGGAAAAATATGTTCACCGAGGAGTCTGGTCTCTCCTTACGTTGAGAACCATTTTGAATCAGATCTTTTTCACTGGAGTGCGGGTGCGAAAAACACAATTAGGGCGTGCTGATGCTTTTTTTTTGCTCATACGACAGTATTATTTCGGGCCGAATCACATATCTTTCCGCCCTCCATGGAATGTAACACGATCCTTTCACGCCACTGGAACAGAGTTGCCAAGTTTCAGGGCTGAAAAATGTGGATCCCACTGCACAAGATGGGTTCTATGGACTGTTTAGCGGTTGAGTGTGCTTCCATGTTGTTTTCTTGCTGTCTCTCCGTGAAGTTTAACGCGTGCCAGACTAATAAGGACCCCTTTCCCCTCCATTGGCATTGTGCATACACAGTTTGGTGCAGAGCGTAAGTACATAGGAACTTGGAGACTTACAACAAATGTACGTACATATATGAATGTCAGTTCTCACCATGCTAAGTTCAATGTTACGGTCGTAACCATGAATGTCAACGATGAATCAGGCATCGCTAACGGCTACCCCTGCTTCGTCATCTCCATTGCTATGATCGGAGTGTGCACAGCCGTCATCGGCGACGTCGCCGGTCACCTCGGCTGCTTCATCTATCTCAAGGACTCGGTCAATGCCATTGCATTCGTCGCCCTGGGGACCAGCGTACCGGGTACACATGAGAGAGAATCTCACCGAAACAATTAGGACTTCTCGGGCGTGAAAGTTGTGTGCTTTGTTCTGTAGTTTCATGCTAAACTAAGCTAACTAAGCAGAGGCTTTACCTAAACTAACATTAACACACGTCTTTCTCTTGTTTTTCTTCTTGCTGCTGTTGCTGCTGCTGACACTGCTGACGCTGCCCTTTTCGATGACTCACACAGACAAGTTACGCGGCTACCCAGCTTTCGTGTGCTCGATCACTTGCATCGGCGTCCTGACCGCCATCATCGGGGACGTGGCCGGTCACTTCGGCTGCGTCTCGCTCATCAAGGAGCAGATCACTGCCATCACTATCGTGGCTCTGGGGACCAGCGTGCCAGGTGTGGCCGTAACAACTTAAGTTTTGCCCTGGGAAAAGGAGTGATGCTTGAGGCTTTCCTTTTCTTGTTGTTACTAAGTTACTAACGACGTTAAGTGCACCTCACTTTTCTTTTTGCTTGGGTTTTGCCTGGAAGCTTAGAAGATGTGGGAAGGAATAAAGACGCCTTTCCTTCTCTATCTCTCGGATTTAACACCATTGTGTTCAGATATCCGTACGTAAGTTGACCTTGATGCTGAAAGATTCCCTTTCTTCTGCTGCACAGACACTTTCGCCAGCAAAGTCGCGGCCATTCAGGACGACACGGCCGACGCCTCCGTCGGCAACGTCACCGGATCCAACGCCGTCAACGTCTTCTTGGGCATTGGCATCGCCTGGTCCATGGCTGCAATATATTGGAATGCTAAAGGAGACATCTTTAGAGTGAAGCCTGGCAGGTACGTCGAGTACACGTCCAAGCAGTAGTTTTACGACTAACTTTTAAGAGTAGTAGTTCCACAGACGTGTGCATTATGTAATGTCTGCTGTAGTTTGCACGACTTTAAAATTGTAGCTGACAAATCGTAAGTAAGGGAAGCTCTGTCGATTTTATCATGGCTTCCTTGCAGTCGTTCGATATGGCGTGACCTAATAGTAGTAGATTTGCCTTCTTTAAAACAAAACGAGCAACAGCGTAAGAAAAACACTCACTTCTTCACTTGCGCTGTTGGTAGGGGAAAAAGTCCCTTGACCTGACTTTTGACCGCAGAGAATGAGAAGCTGTCAATTTTGGTGATGACTTTTGGTGAAAATGCAGCTCTCTCAACCTCCCATTTGCTTCGCGCTTGTGCGGATTTTCAGCTTGGGCTTCTCCGTTACTCTGTTCTGCATAGAAGCCTTGATCGCCATCAGCACCCTGCTGATCCGCCGCAGCCCGGCTCTCTCAGGCGGAGAGTTGGGCGGGCCGCCACCCATCAAGAAGGTCACCTCCAGCCTCTTCGTCTGCCTCTGGCTCTTCTATGTCCTCATATCTGCTCTAGAAGCATACAAGGTTATCGATCCCGGTTTCTAAGACAGTGATTTATCAAGCCAAGACCATCGGGATCAATCGAGAACAACAAACAATGAGCAGGATGTACGTTTTCTCGTCATCCAAGAAGTTAGATTTCATCTTTTAAAAGCACAAAGTTGTAGGTATCGATTTTCTTACTTCTTGAGTGACTGATATTATTGACAGCAAGGAAATAGAAGTCTTGGCTGACTGCAGCAAGGATGGGATTACAGGTAATCCCCCTGCTCCTCCTCACCTTCACCCCCCTCCCTCTTTGACCCCTCCGTGGTACCACCTCAAAGGGAAGTTTGCTTCACTTGGCCACGAAAAGTGACATCTTTTGTTGATGCAGCCACAGCCATGACATATCCGACGTACACTGTTTAGAGGATTCTTGACTTGTCTCAAGTCAGTCGGTGACCTCCCCCCCCCGACAAAATAAAGCAGAAGAGAAGAAATTCGGCAGCAAAAGACCAAGACAATCAAAGACCTTCTCATGAGTCCTCAAGAAAAAAGCATCGAATATGAGTACTTAAATTTAAAAGGGAGCCATGTGGGACTTATCAATTATGTGGTGTTCGCGTGTCTGTCTTACTTAAATGCTCAAAGCCTTCAGGTCAGTTCTTTGGATTGAGTCTTATCCCGTTGCAGATCAATCCCACTTTATAATCATGGGAGGAGAAAGTAAGACAAAAAAATCACCCTCTGAAAGACCTAACTAAAGCTAAGGGGTAGAGGAGGTGAAGACAGAACACAACTTTTTGCTGCTTTTCAAGACTAGAGCACGCCTCGTTATCCTTATTTTGTCATCCTTCTACTACGTAAGATAAAGCAAGTGTTGCTTTTTTGCCTGAGACGTTCTGTTTGAGACGAGGAGTTTATTGCGAGTATGCTTTATTGTAGGTAAATGCTGGTAAGTTTGTACTATGATGCCTGAAGTTGCAAAAATACAGTTAGGTGCAAATTGAATTGTACTTCTGTGTGTTAACGAGAACGTATCTACTACTGTTGTCTATATAAGTTCATGTGGATGTGGAGTCCCCTAACAGACCGGTACGTGTACTAACTGCAGTCATGACTGATTTGTGTGCCGTAACTAATCCATACTGCTCTTGTAGACAAAGTAAAATAATACCTGCTTCATGAAATGTGCCATGTCAGCATTTTCATTTGTATATACGTCGACATTGTTCTCAGAGGATTCAGGTAATAATCTTTCCTCCTCATGCTCTTGCAACGTAGGCGTGCGAATTGCATTGCACTCAAACAGGCTGTCCACGGACGCGTCCTTGGACGTGGACATGATGGACACGCACGTCTGCGTGGTGCTTTCATTCATGTTCGATGCTATCGACGTCCCCGCATTATGTCAACTAATTGCTGCTTGAAGCCGAGCTCACACGAGAAGTTTTCTTCAGGATGACTACTTATTATTTATCTCTTTCCTTATGTCTTATTATTTTGCATCTTTGCAAAATTACAAACCACCAATTATACTTCAGCGAATGTCTTCCCTTTGCAAACGCAGTAAAAGCTCTTGCATGAGGTCGGTTAATTTTACAGCTAAAACTAGCGCTACAATGACGGAAATAGCCGTATTTGTCAGATTTCTGCGACCCGTTAACTTCATGCTCATGTCGCTTTGCAGCTTGGGATTCTCCGTGACCCTGTTCTGCATCGAGGCTCTGATCGCGATCATGACGCTCTTGATCCGCCGCAACCCAGCCGTCGGAGGCGAGCTGGGCGGACCCCCGCCAGTGAAGAGAGTCACCTCGGGTCTCTTCCTCTGCCTGTGGCTCTTCTACGTCAGCATTTCTGCGCTGGAAGCATACAAAGTCATCGATCCTGGGTTTTAAGTGCAAGCTAAGCAAGAGTCGATGACCCAAGCACACCGATATGTGTTCATCGACCAACAACAACAACAACAAAAAGGACAGACTTACAAAAGCAGGAAAACATTTTGGAGCAGGGTCTCCAAAGCACGATGTCTCAATGTTCTCTCTGGCTGGGAGCCTCACAAACACACAACAATAGCAGAATGACGGAAGAAAATTAGTAAATTTAAAATCAGAGGCTGAAGCTCCTTTTCTTTCTTCTATCTGTCTCTGTCCAACCATTGTACTTAGATGGCCCCGGCACATCGCTGTCCAAAACTGCCAACCCACCCCACCCTCCTCACCTTGGTGCCATGAACGTGCTCACAGTTTTTAATTCTGACAGAAAGAGAGAAGGAAAGAACATTCATTCATTCACCTAGTTTTAACAGCACAGTATGATCCCGAAGGGACCCTGTACGACCTATGCAGCACCTCCGATCCCATCCTGATCGGGGACAACACCCGCGCCGCCAACAACCATGGTCACGATAGAAGCAGCAGTAGCAGCAGTGGCGGCGGTGGCAAGCTCAAGAGAGCCAAGGTCACGAGGAGGGCAGTGAAAGAGTGCTAGATTAATGTGTCTTGATGAAGATTCTTCAGGTCAGTTCTTTGGACAGTCTTATCCCGTTTCAAAGAAAAAAAAGTTAAAAACATGATGAAGAAAAAAAAGATGTCCTTAACAATCGAACCAACACAGAAGCAATCTTGCATTGAAGACCAGTGGATGCTGGGTTGGTACGACCAAGCTTGCTCATTACAACGTTGCAGGAATCTTGGAGGAACTCGTACTATGGCTCTATGACATGAAAATGCTGTCTGCTGTTTTGTTGAATGTGTTGAGAGAAAGAACCTTTTGCTGCGCGTATACGGTACTACGATATTATTCTATGCAGGTTGCGTTTGTATGATTGTCACCAGAGTTGAAAGAATAAATTCACACCAGAAGTTTTCGTTAAGGAGTCAAAGACTTGACTTGTAGCACAGGGTGGAAACACCTGGCGTTGAACCATCTGACAAGGAGTTTTTGTTCTACCCTGTACGTATAAGTATGTGCTCACAAGTGCCGCAGCTTTCCAGCTAGAGCTCGTTCGCACAGTCGTAGCTGATAGTCGGTGACTGATCATATTCCGCCGCCTTCTCTTGTATCAACATCTCTTTGGAGCCTTTGTTTAAAGGTCACTTTGAGACCTTTGGGTCGAAGCCTTTACAAGACCCCATCTGTCATGTTCCAGACCACGGTGAAGGGTCAAGGCCTGATGCAGCTGCCTCCCAAATCATCAGGTTTCGTCATGTTATGTAAATTGTCTGATGTCTTCACGAATTAGGTTGAAACAGGCGACAAAATTTGGATGCATCTACTGTTATCGCAGTTTTGAGTTAGCTCCATCTCCAGGTTCACATGTGAACTGACAAAGGTTAGGAGGAGAAGTTGCTGTGAGGACGACTTGGATGATTGCGTCCTTCATCGATCCGTGCTTGGTGCTCATCACTCATACTACTCGAGCACACGATCTTTTCAGCCAAAAAATAAGTTTTAACAGTAACAGAAAGTCTCTTCATTTTGTTCAAAAGTCAGACTTCAGTTTCTTACATCAAGAGCAGACATGCTTGACGTGGTTCTTTTTTTGTATGTCTTACTTGAAGACGTCAGACTTTTCATGAACCAGTTTGTTGTACCACGGCAAGAAGTCCTTGAATTTTTTTGTTGGTTTGTTGAAAAAAAAAGTGAGTCTTCTAGTTCTTTCAGCAGGAGTGCTTTACTTCTTATTTGCTGTTGCTTGTTAGTTAAAAACGTCAGACTTCTCATGCACCAGCTTATTCCAATAGGAGTAAAAGTGCTTGGCCGAGTACTTCTCAAGGAAATCTGACGTGGTGAAGAAGTCAGTGGAATACTCTAGTGCCTCCTGGTCCACCATCTTCAACTTGGAGCTAGAAAGTGAAATAGTACTGGATCATGCCCAAAGTTTCTTCTTTTTGTGCGTCACTTTCGAACCTGTCACCTCCCACGGCAGCCATAGCCAACATCTGGTACTGGCAGGCCCTCTCCAGGTAGTAGCACTCGTCGAAGGCTATGTGGCAGTGCGGAGATACGACTAACGTTCCTGTGACGGAGTTTTCTCTTCATATCATTGTTCATTTTGCGCTCTTCTTATGCTGGGTTACCGTGATTGGCCATGAAGAGGATGTCCTTTTTGCCGAGGGACTTGCCGATTCTGAGTCCCTCCTCGAACGCGTTCGGAACGCCATATTCCTTGTAGTACTCCGACCTGAACAAGAATCTCAACGAGTTCTGGTGCAAGGGCAGCAATTCCGGTGCGGTCAGACAGCCCTGTGCCGTCGAGTAGGGCGCGTGCAAGTGAAATATGGCCTGCACGAAGGGAACCAAGTTGTCCTTGGCTTCAGTCTTCACGGACTTGATCCAAACCTACCCCTGCATCTGGCCGGACCTTTCGGACCCCGAGGTGGATACACACGGACGAGAGCTCTGCCTCCCCTCCCAAGGACCCCTCCTCAATCACTCGGCCTTCGTCGTCCACTCCGATCAGGGAGGAGGCGCTCACCTCCATCCAATGCTGGCTGGAACCGTCGGACATGAAGCCTAAACAGTGGAAAAGTCTGTACCCTTCAAAGCACGAGGGTTCGCACGTATGTACCTGGAGCAAGCAACATGACTCTCTGGCCAGATCCGGACCTCGACGGCGCCGTCACGCTGAGATGGTTGCAGGCTCCCTCATTCAGGCCCATCAGGGCCAGGACCCGGTATGACACGGCCAGCTGCCTGCGCAGACGCAGGTTCTCCATCCACGGATCTCTTGACGGCCGCAAGGCTGCCGCGACTGTCAAGTCACCCGCAGAGGACGAAGATGACCGCCCGATGGTCGGCAACGCCAGCCGAGTGGACCGGAGCACTGAGAGCATGGTGGAGAAAGGCGACGACACCAACAAACTCAACAATGCTGCTGACTTTAATTATGCCAAAACCTGTTTTTGAGTCTTTTAGGACGTATTTTTCATATAACCGCACTAGTTGTCGACATATCTTTCAACTAAAACGCATTTTACTACACGTGTCCACTGTAAGACTATTGAGTCTGCCGTCACGACCAAACAAACAACTTGTGCCTAGACTGGTTTTTTACAAACCTAAGGACAAATTCTCCAAGCAAACTGTTTTCCCTACGCCTTATGCAACTCCATTTCCCCCTGTGTGACAGACTGCTTCCTGATTGGCTTTTTGAAACAGTAAGCATCGACGTATTGGAAAGGCAACCAAGCATTTTCCGAGCCAAATAAATATTTATGCGTGCGCAAATGTCATTTTTCTTTTCCCTCGAAGAACTGATACATGGTACACTACAGAATGTCAGTAAGCAGCTGCTAGACGAAGCTTTTTCTATCTGTTTTTTCTTTGTTCGCTTGCTGTTCGACCACGTCCTGCCCATAGCTTGCAAAGTGCCTCGAGGCCTCTTTTTTCAGGCCTGCCAGTCCGGCTAATGTGATTGCCGCAGCTGGCTTGCGTCTGCGTCATCTGTGATTGGATTGCTGTTTCCGCTTCTCGTCATTCTCAGCGCGTGGACACGTGAAACAAGGCCCATGGCGGGCGGGCACCTGCCTCGAACAGCGCGTACAACAAAGGATGCCAACACTGATGCCGATTGCCAGATTAAAACATACGACTAGAGCACAATTGCACATCTTTCCATTGCCTCATCATCGGTGATAGAGCCAGAACGCAATGTTAAACACCAGGAAAGCCGACGGAGCCAGCACGATGAAGGCGCAGTCCACGTTGCCTATGAAGACCTGTTACAGGGGAGAGCACACTGTTAGTACCTAGGCTTCTCGCTGTGCACGCAACAGCTCACTCGCTCACGCTCTGCTGCACAGAAGGTAGCAAAACCATACTGACTGCAGAATCGCGGACGCCAGCATTGTGACCCCTGTGGCAGGCCTCATTCGGCTTGTCCACGGTATCACTCATGTTCTTACTCTTGGCCCCACGCTGCTCAAGGGTGCTGACTTAGATGACTTTTTTCCTCGGGCGGTGGGTAACACATGTGGGTCAAGAGCTCTCATTCTCATACATCACACTACTTGTGGTACCCTCTGTACGGCAATAAGAGTACACGAGTGAAAGCGACGTCAAAAGTAGGATTTAATTGCTTCACACTCTCGATTTAGCGATCACTTTGCTGCATATGAACTGCTTCTTCTTCGTTCTTCAGTAAAGAAAGTCTCTATGATAAGCATCGATTTAGCTTAGGTTTGCCCCTGATAATACGCATCAGGACATCGTTTCTTTTATGTAGTTGTAAGGGGATTTTTTTCTCAAATGATCTTTCAAGCTTCGCCGAAAACATAAAAAAGAAGAAATCACTGATCATTTCAGGGAGTAGGGACATTAGTGCATTATCAGAGCAAGATTTTTCTTATACGTAATCTACTTTTGTCATCTGTTTTCGTGCCATCAAGGCGCCGAAATGTCTCTTGCTTAATCTACTCTTTACCGAAAAAATCGTGAAAGTTCTTTTTCCCGATTTTTGGGGGCTCAAGGGAGTGTTTTCAATGGCTGCTAAAACATAACTTTAACTTCTGCCCCAGCATTGACTGACAAGGTGATATTTTTGACTGTTTGCTATCCTCTGCTACGTACATATGAATTATTAGAATTAGAACCATCTGTCCGGAGTTTGAACTCGACTGCACGAGAAAGCGCTGGACGTCCCTCGGCCTGCGGCCTCAGGACGTCAAGGCACTTGACGGCCATAGAGTTCAAAGGAGGGACGTGGGATCCACATACGCACTGGCAATTTGTAGTTGAACGCACGATTTCTTCCACACAATCACCTTGAGCACGTCCTGGTTTCCCTGCTTTTTCAGTTCAGTTTGGCTGGCTGGCCAGCTGCCAGGCCGGTTCAGGCTGTGTTTAGCTTGAAATTGGGGCAAGTCCTCGTACTTTAGGTCAATGGAAGCTCGACTTCAGATTTTTAGTCCTCAACACATCACTAGCGGAAGTACAGTAGGAGTGAGTGGTATTGCAAGAAATATAAAAAGCAATATAAAAAAGAATGGATCCCTTTTCCAATCAAAGAAATCTGAGTACGTACGGAAGCAATCGTACGTTAAAAAGGCTCAAGGCTCTTTAGGCACTCAAAACCGATGACACAAACTAGCGAAAGAAATTATCAATTTATGAAGAACATGACTCCTCACTTTATTTCCTTCTTTGAGACTAATGAATAAAGGGTCCATGCGTGTGCACCCGCCCCTTCCCCGCCCACTCATGAAACTGACCTTCAGTTGGGTCCCTAAGAAAGCGTGACAAAATTGGCGAGTTCATTTTTTCGCAAGGAATGATTCGTTCAACATCCACTGTCTGGATGTTGTCACAGCCCGGGACGACACTAGAGAGGCAGTTCAGACGCTAAGGCAGTCCTAGAACACAAAATCACAGCAAGAGTGCATATTGACCTGTAACTTGGCCTCCTCCGCTGAGAGATCCGAGAAGTCGGTGGGGAGCTTGTCGAACGCCTTCGCCTGGGAATGGGCGCGCCCGTTCAACACGGGAGGGGTTCCCGCAGACTGGTGGAGAAGCAAAAGAAGCTTGACACAGTTGTATTAAGTGAGAGTTAGTGTAAGGTACCACTGATAGTCCATTTACCTCTTGCAGCCCCCTCAGCTGTCCCTTCCTCTTATGGCCTCTGGTCATGACGAGCAGCACAGTGTACTCCACCACGGAGACGAAGACGAAGCCGATGCACACCAAGATCCAAGTCTGGAGAGAGTTGATGGAGTCTGCCGAAGGGGACACGGCGAACACGGAGTCCCCCATGTTGACTAAAACCTATGGAGACCATAGTGCTCCTTTAAACCGCCACGACGGATGATATTTTCCCATAGGTGGTGGGGTTGAATTATTCGAGTACAAGGGATTAATACGTGCTGGGCGAACAGTTTTGGGTGATGGGCGTGAAGTATGGGTGATGGAGAAGAAGACCCAAAACAGGCCTTGGTTGTTTTAAATTTGTCTGGACCCCACATACGGGATGGGATTCGATTTTTACGTAAGAGACTGTGACTTGGCTGATCATTTTTTGGCAAAGACTTGGATGACGCCTATAGAGAGAGAAGGAGCTCCAGTATTCGACATTTTTCAAAATTGTACGAACTCCTTGCACAGGGGATGGGGTTGACCTCCCGAGGGGTGGCCATTTTTGGAGGCTGGTTGATTATTCAGACGGTTTTAGACTGGGGTTTTTAGGGGGCTTTGTCTCTGGGCTCCGGGAACACAATTCCTTGGCACTGTCAAGTGTTACCAGGGAGCCGTTGCAAAGGAAATAGAGAACAAGGATTGCCATCTTGCCTTCACTTTTCACATAGAATTGACTGGTTACTGGAAAAATGGAATCAAAACCCAATGAGACCCAACCCAATCCCTTTGGAGGCATCAGTTGACCCTCCTGGCAAGTCAGCCACATGAGGACAGCTTGTACATTTCTGAAATGCCCAAGGCTCAGTTGCCATTGTCTGGTTCGCGGGCGGATGACCCGATCTTCACTTACGAGAAGAGTGGTGATGATGAGAGCCACCCTGCCAGGTATCGAGTCCGGAGGGATGACAAAGCTCACCCAACTGATGACGACGAAGAGACCGGAGGGGACAAAGTAGTTGAACACAAAGTAACTGACCTGGAAGAGTTAGAGGAAATACCAATAAATTAGTACGAACGGAGAGGTCAGAGGTTAGAACGAAGGTCGAGGCAGTGCAATGCGTACCAAAAATACCACTACAGCGTACAAGTTATTGCGAACCCCCTAGTGCCTTCAAGATTTCATGGGTGTCTTTTCTTGACTCGCATAGTACAGGTGTGCCAGAATTAGTAGTTGTATTGATCTTTTTTAATGTCGCTTAAACAATGGTTTTCACATTGACTCTCCTTAAGAAGTCCATATGAAGAAAGTGTTGAGTCTCTACTTTCACCTCAATTGGTTTACTATGCCTAACTGTTAGTCCTTGCTGTAAAGATGACGTGGCAGCCCTCACACTTCAGCTTCAGCCACTCTTTGTAAAAACCATTTAAAACCATTAATAATGAATGTAATTAGGTTTTAAAAGTGGAACTGCTTACAACTTAAGTCAAAAGGTCTTTACGATCTTGTAAAGCCAATTTCGTCTTCACGTTAGTACTTGTAGCATGATGAATAGGGTCTATGCTAGGTTGACTATGAAATTTGAAGTGCCCCCAAGAGAATTGTGCCTGAATGTAGATGGCAGCCATTTTCACCAGCTCTTAAAACCTCGCAAGAATTATGCAGAATGAGGTGCCACAAATAAAATGTCTAAGAATCACACAAAACCCCATTCATTCTGCACAACCTGCAAAAGGAATTTTCAAAATCGGTTGAGTAGGAGCTGAGATTTAGCCATTTTAAAATGGTAGGAATCTGTGGGACACCGGGTAGAAGCAGTCAAGGTAGTACACGTCCCTTTGACGCTAATTCTTGCACACCCGGTACCCACTACGCACAATAAAGTGCAGTCGATGACTCTGAACTTTGCTTAGGTCCTTGAAAAATTGAACACTCTCACGCTATCCTAAGTGCTACCGGCAATTTCGGACAAATGTTTCAATAATTTATGCGGAAAGTTAAATCCTTGTCACATTATCTCGGGAATAGCTGAGGCTTTCGACTTGAGGAGTGGCGTACGGTATTAGAATTAGCGCAATGCTTTAACTAATTGTCTAGTGCAGCGCTAATGCAGGATTTTATAAAATTGTCATTTTCAGCCACTCGGAGAGTTCTGACTGACTGAGTTCTGGCAGGCTTCAAGCTTTCCAATGATTGTGCGTAGCTGCAGCATTAAGGAAGCTGTGATGCTGGGAATAGTAGGGATGTGCTGACCTAAGGACACTTGCTGCACTGGTCTGTTTGGCCAGGGAAGGCTTTGCACAGTCCCTGCCAGTGTTTCCTGGTGTTTGTGTGTGTGTGACCCCCTCCTGCTCCCCCAAAATTTTCAATTTTATCTTTAAAAAATGGCTAAATTATGCTGTTTTCCCTCTTTTGGGCAGGGGGACGCTCACTTCTGAAGCGCACTGTCCTTCACTCGAAAGAAGCTTCTCTTCCGAATCAGGTGTTATTTTGAAGTGCACGTAAAGAGAGTCCAAAGCTATACTGGAAGGTCTCAGTGTGTTTAGTGTAAATTTCGGTGGAAATATTTCCCCCCTCTACGTAATAATGTCTGATTGCGTTCTGAGCTCATTCGACTCCTAGATTCTAGCCACACCAAGAGTTCTTGCTCCAGTCAGCCTTTTCAGTAGTAGCCGGTCATCAATCGATAACTGAATGTTCACAAAATTAAAGTGAGCTTTAAATGGCCAATAAATAAGTCAGCCTCCAAACTTGTGACAAATCCGGGACTCTTGAAAGAGGAGAAAAAAGTCTCCTGAGGAAAAAAAAGCCCGGGAAATGTGAGCCCCGATGTCGTTCTCGAACGTCATAACTGCCTTTTTCTTCTCCGACATCATCAACGTCAAGTCATCGTTCAACGACACCGTGCGTTGACATCATTGGCACCGAGTTGTCGTTGTCCTTCTCGTGCTGAGAGACGACGTCTGACATCTCAATAGGAAGGTCAACCAGATCTGGAGGTGACGGAAAGACGAGGAATGCTGGAAAGTCTTCAGACGGAAGAGGAACAGAGTAGTGAAGTTTGCTGTGCGGACGCTTGACTAAATTATGCATTCAGTCATGCTGACTGTATGATGTGTTGACGTACCTTCCGTTCGAATTCAATCTGAAACCCGGTGACCGAGACATTTATGAAGCCCCTCCTATTCGTGGTTCTGACTTCTCTGATCCATCTGTCTGACGACAGCGCCGAGAACTTGGTCGTGTACCCGATCGTGGTCGTGGTGGCCGCCCAGCCCCAGCAGTCGTCCTCGTGCTTCAGTTGCAGCTGAGAGGCAGGCTTCTCCACATAGATCTGTCGGGAGAGACAGTTTTACTGGTACACTTGCACGTAAACATGTAAAATACCCCATCAATGCCATCAGTGGGATATGATGCCCAAAAGATATGTCCTTTGGATGAAACAGTGTCATTTTTTGCCAATTTTTTCTTCACACAAAAAATGTGACCTTTACATACATACACAGTTAGGTGTGGGCCTGTGCTGAGGTCCAGTGGTCCATGTCCATGATGAGGTTTGGGCACGTGGTCATGTCAGAAAAGTGTGTGAGCCTAGAGCTGTATGGAGTCTCCGCTCAGCTTGTTGTCTGAGGCCTAAGCTTGTGGACTCAGCTCAACTTGACTCAAGAACTCTCGAGCCTGAGTCCACTCGAGCAGGGAAACCTCAGTAGCGGCGCAAGTTTTTCACCGCACTGCACTTAGTGCGTCAAGTCTGCACTTGGTGTTCTGGCCCTACCTTTTGCCAGGATTGAGAACTACAGAATTGGCTGACCCCTCTACAGAATTTCTCTGCAACTGCACTAATTTGGACTTTTGGTCAAGGACCATTCATTTGCAGACAAAAGAGTTGAACTTCGACGTAGCAAAACTCTGCCAAAGCAACTTCGTGTTAATGGAGAATTTGCATCCATATTGTGAAAAATATGAGTACACAGTGGTTTTGCATATGTATTGGGATGCACCTATAATTAGTTTTGGCTTTTTACAAAGGGATAAAATAGCCAATATCACTACGTATGGTCCAGGTGGTGACTGTCATAAGTGTGTTCCACCATATGACTTCATTTGCCTGTTTTACATAGATGAGGCAGTACATGGATTTGAATATTGATTCCTCTTTGCCTGAACACAT
>JAAUXU010037507.1_pt1 | contig 32070 bp, 35 predicted proteins | sample 7278151 | NCBI WGS metagenome assembly JAAUXU01 (sample SAMN14350113, study PRJNA611818) | marine sediment metagenome | isolation source: surface marine sediment (1.8m) | place: French Polynesia: Moorea | collected 2018-08 | reverse complement strand
TCTAGTACTATGACGGCGGCGACGACGGCGACGACGGCTCACTCCTCACGTCACAAACATGGGCTTGCACCTTCACGGGTATGCTTAGTCGGTCTCCCACTAAAGCAGTCGGCCCATGTGCAGCAGAACGTCAGCCAAGGTTGACTAAGCTTACCCGTGCAAGACTTGCTCCTACGCAACACCGCCCCTATCGTGAAGCATGAGCAAAAAAGAAGGGAAAGAGAAAAGAAGGGGTGACCAAACACATTCGTGGGTCCGGCCGAGGTGTGATTGGCATGCTACGAGTGCAGCCTTGACTGATGGTTGCACTCAAAACACGTAACAGAGCGATTCCCCACATACGATCTTCCTCTAAATGTGACATCACTCTCAAAATTTTGGGCAGGCCACAGCCAGTCGATTCCTCTTGGGTGTGAGCATTTCTTGGCTCTGAGCTGAGGGCATCTTCAGAAGTGAACAATGAAGCGCGATCTCTTCTTCTTCTTCTTCTGACAGCAACAGAGAGAAGAAACACTAAAAGCCCACGACGCAGATAGCAGACAGACTTGAGCGATCGCCTTGGAAAATTTGAGCGCCTCATTTTTTTTGGCAGCCAGGACCTTTCTTGATCTTCCGAGGGGCGGGCATCTCTTGGGTGGGTGGCAAATGGAACACCAGGAGGCGACGCGCGGCTTTTTTAGTTCGGCAAAGATGCAACGTCATTAAAAGTGACTCCCACACACGTAGGGATCGTAAGTTACTCTAATTCTCGTGACAGCTCATCAACATGCATTTGCTGGGCTATGAAACAGTTTTAGCGGATACAAAGATAAGAGAAATGTGTCCGTTTCGCTCGCATCTGTGCGTCTGCTTGTCCATTCGTCACACTTAGGAAACCGTCCTTGCCAATGCGTCCCTAATGAGCTTTCAACCCATGTGGGTAGGCGAACATGAAAGTTGCATCATCCTGCTATTTACTACGATCTCCCCCTTCTTGTTTTAACTACTTTTTTTTTAAAAAAAAAGACAAGAAGAAAAAGACTCTGGTCCCACAGAATAAAACAGGCAGCCAAATTGGTCGTCAGAGGGACTCTGGTATTAGCCAGGATCACAACATGCTCGCTCTACATTGGTGGGCCTACCTATGTAGGCCTACCTAAGGAGAGGCTGTTCTTTGGCCAAAGTTGGCATCGCCACACGATAGCAAGTGGGATTACTGAATAAGTAAGAAGGAAGGGCAACAACGTAGAGCCAAGTTACGTCATTGAGAAGTAAGTGCAAAGCGTAGCCGCCTTTTAGTTGGGAGAGGGTGGACGTGAGCAGAAGGCAGCCTTTTTTTTCTTCTTGGAATTTTTTAACGCACATGATTTATACACAATCCCACGAACGTTGCCCCGAGCCACCGCTCTGCAGTATACACAGCCCTGGACGTAGCAGCGTGTACATATCCTTGCTCATTAGTGTACGGATCTGCACTCCAGTGATGTGTGAACAGATGTGGCATCAAATAACACTGCCCACGTCCATTCCAGCTGGAGATGTGATCTTTCTCCTTGTACTGCACATTGGCTTTTCCCTCCAAACCGGACCAGCTGTCGGATGGCATCAGGTGGGGATCTTGGGCAGACACGACGGAGATTCTCACGAGCTCGTGTGCGCCATCGATGGACATAAAACGTCTCTTGAATGTTTCGCAGCTAACGAGGCCAGGGATTGGTGCCAAATATGGAGCGAACAAAGATGCCACTTGGCTTCTTCCTACTCGTCCCACGTGAGGCAGTCGTAAGTAAGGAGGTGGAAACAAATGGTTCTGAGAAAGAAAAACGGAGGCGTCCAACCGAAGACGCACGACCAATGTTGCACTGGGGAGGGACCGGCTGAGGGAGGGGGAGGATTGCCACAACAACAACCGTTGTGTCCCTGAGTAGTTTTCCAAGCTATAAGGAAAGTTGGGGTAAATCACGCCAAGGTCATTTGACGATGAAGCGAAATTTGTTTAGCTCGAGCATTTTGCACGCGACCGTTGCGACAGATTGACTGGCAGCCAAGGTCAGGTCGCCTTCGTACTTACGCCATGCATGCATGGGGGGGGGGGGATGAGTTACTTTAATCTTGCTCTAAAAATGCCAGTTGACGCTTCCATTGAGTTTGAAGTAAGTCAAGGATGGAGTAACGTCATGCATCGGCTCTTTGGGGCGGGTGGAGAAAAAAATTAGACCTGCTTCATTGAAGCCGCTTGTCTTGTCACATCTGCTCTGATGGATGCGGGTGATTCTGATGAAAGTTGACCCAGTTACCATGATACAGTCAACCTTCGACATAGTCAAGCTGGTGAAGATTAAACAGTATTGAAGTTTTTCACTGCATCCAAGAGTCCTATGGAATAAAGGGGTCAATTAAAAGAAAACTGTACTCACTCAGAACATAAGAAATTAACCTCGGATCTTCTCACGTCGAAGGTTGATTGTACCATTCAATGTCCCTCAAAGAGGTTTTTTTTCCTAAGATCTGTAGAAGAGAAGGGGACACTAATGTCCATCTAGCACTTGCAACTTGTACCTACAGCAAAAACAAAAAACTGTGACGAAATCATCAGCTATGAAGAGGCTAACAACAGTCCATTCTTTCCCTTACCCTTGGAATCTTTGACCTCCGCTCTCGAGGAGACTTCTGAACGTAAACCGATGGCGACTTTGACGACTCTCTTCTATTCATTTCCATGTCTTTTACCAAGCCTTCCGGGGCCTGAGCAAGCCCAGGGAAATCCCATCCTTCAGAGCGGCAGCGCCGGACTAGGTTCTGGTATCATTTTTCACAACACACGATTGCACTTTGAGCTCAGAGTTGTGCGTCATACGTCTATGAGTGGAGTGCAAGGCTGCGTCATCCACCACCAAATGCAGCTAGAAGAAAGACCAACTCCACTACAAGCTGAGGGAAGCTTTCAGGCGCTTTTGCCTGCTTGTGTGGTCTCGCAGAAGAGGGGGGGAAAGCTGGATCCACCATCCTCCTGTTGGCCGAGGCCCAGGCTGGTGTGGCCAAGAGAAAGCAGACAAAGGGGGACAAAAAGGAAAGGCAGCCATTCTCATTTTGCATAAGAAGTCCTCTTCTAACCTCTTTCCTTCTTCCATGCCAAGCACTGCGTACACTCCATGTCAGAGCGAGTTGCAGCCAATCGTGTCAAACATCGTCACTCAACAGTGGCTGGTGACCACTTGTACCTCTGGATCGCAAACGTGGGTGAATGGGCTGCAGTGGGTCGATGGACGAGAGAGCCTCCGGGAAAGCCCACACTTCAAAGTAACCCCCTTTTTCCTCTACGCCTGCTTCTCAGGGACGGACAGAGGGGGAGGGAAGGTTTTTTTGCAGTGGGCTCAGCAGAACCAGTCTGGCAGGAGGCCAAAACGTTTTCAGGCCCTGATGCGACAGAAGCGTGAGGAGGATCTCTCCGAGTAAGAGGAGAAAGGAAGCATCTTCATAACGTAGCAGAAGCATTTCCCGATTCATCGTATACACTTAACTTGCTCAAGAAATGAAATTTTGGAACTTGCGTCTATACTACGTTTCATAAAGAGTAAAGACGCAGCGGACTATTTTTTTTTTTTAAAAAAAAAGAAAACACCAACCGAAAGCGAACTGATACCTCGTGATATTTTCTATCTTCTATCTTCCTGTCGTGCTAAAACAGAAAGCTCTGGATGGACTCGGAGAAGGATCATTTCCATCGACTCCATGGCTTCAAAGAGAGCCTTGCACCAAAGATAGATGGAAAAAGATAGATCTAAGATAGCATATCTTAGAGATTTGACAGATCGACCTACCCTGACATGCAGTATTATTAAGGGCACCTAGCATTGACGAAACTATGTTCCACTGAAAGCACGAGATTGGTTGTATGCACTAAATCAGTCAACAGCGAAAAACTCAATAAATCGGCGTTCTGCTTGTACACGATGCGCTGAGATAGAGTGCGCACGTACTGCAGGACCTCTAGAATCGTTCACAGCAACACTTTTGTTTTACTCCATCGTACCAGAAAAAATTGCTAGAGCTTGTTTGCTCTAGCAATGCAGGAGCTTCGGAAGAGTATTCACATTCGCCCAAATTTCCGCGCTGGAACTGGAGCTTGTGTATTGCTGAGATTGGCTCCATGTCTGAGGAATGAATGCTTCTGTGCGTAACTTCAGTTTGAGCGGCGCAAGTTTCACGTCACCATTTACGAGAAGTTCAAAGGCGAAAGTGAGCAGGATACTTCCGCCCACCCGGTGTCAGGAGGGACTTTCAGTCCAGTCCAGCTCACAAGTTGTATTACTGTAGCAGACACGCACGTACATACAAAACTTGGCGTCATTCATGCCTTCGTGGAGTTGCTTTCCAGCCACTTTTGGATGTTTGGCTCACGCTGTACTCGTTGGACGAGTGCTCGAAGTAATGGGCATTTATTTAGGGCATTGACACGATCTTCTCTTCCAAGCAGCTCATCCACATGCTTGCTCAGGAGAGGCTCAGAGGGGTCAACCAGAAAAGTCAAGCGATCAGTGACGACGATGTCAGCCCAAGAGAGCTGTAGGAAAAATGTGCATCATCAGTACCATGATGTTGGATTGCGGCAGGCTGTACCTTATTGCCCACGAAATAGTTTCCTCCTCTCTCGCTGAGTAGCCCTTCCAGGCCTCCTAGAACTTTGGGCAGTTTCTCGGCCAGAAATGCGTGCCCACGTAGCTTCTTCTCATCTTCTACTTGACAGTGGATGATGACACCAACCACTGCACAGCGTTGTAGTGATTAATAAAAGAAGTATCGCTCTCTAGAAAAGTGGGATCACCTTCGAAAAGATCGTTGACTTGGTCGACGACTGTGTCAATGAGGTAGTCGTCCAGGGGGTTGTCACCTGCCAGTCCGTGAGTTTTGGCCAGGTAGCGACATATCGCATTTGTTTGGGTCATCTTCACTCCGTCATATTCCAGCATTGGCAATTGTCCAAATGGGAAATCTGAAGAACCACGAAAAAAGGAAATGCTCATCCCGGGCACAAAGTTTTAACTCACACTTACTTTTCCTAACGCTTGGCCAGTCAGACTTCTGGAGCCTGATGTCTTCATATTCAACGCCTGCTGCAGCTAAAATGAGCCTGATCACCTCACCCCGTCCTTTGCAGCCAAAGTAGGTTAGCTTCACCTTAGCAGGCATGTCTGGACAATTGAACTGATCCACCGAGACTACAAGTTTATTCGACAAGATCGGACTTAATATATGTATCTGTTTAGTCGGTACTTACGTAAGCAGTTAAGAAGTTCACGTACGTACACAGTTTACAGCGCATGTATGTACGAAAAACCCTCACCCACAGCCTACGCACGTACGTACAGAGGAACCGGTTCCCCTCCGTACCTCACGCTCTACCATATAAGAATCATGCATGATACTATATCCTCGACTGAGTGGCATTAGTGTGTTGTACTCAAAACCTTTTTCATGTGTTTTTTCTCCACTTCTTTATTACAAAGTGCGTGAACGCACACATATGTGTGGCATGCATCAGAAGTTTCCTTTAAAATTGCTCGTCAGCATTAGGCTTTCTGCTCTGCAGATGCTCTCGGATCCCCGGCTTCGCTTCAACTCTCTTGACGAGTTCTTGAAGCAGAGGGAAGTTCTTCATAGCGTTCACTCGTTCGGAGCTCAGATGCTTCACCGCCTGGAGAAGGGGATCGGTGGGATCCACCAAGGACCTCAGGCGCTCCACCACAACAACGTCTGCCCAAGTTAGCTGTAAAAGAGCACGAGGCATGTAGGTCAACGTGCAATGGATGTTAGTACTGTCGTCATCTGCTGTTTAAAGCGTTTGGAGCTATTGTGCCATGCTCAAAGTCTACTCGAATCGACAGATAACCTAACCTTGTTTCCAACAAAGTATTCTCCTCCCGCCTGCTTCAGTATGCCTTCCAGACCCGCCAGCACTTTCGGGATCGTCTCCTCAATAATAACTTTGGCGCGTTTCTTCTTTTCCTCCTCCTCCTTGCTCATGTACACTTGCAGTACGGCTTCAAAGATCTCATTGACGTGATCCACCACGGTGTCAATGTGGCAATCCTCCAGAGGGTTGCTGCCAGACAGGCCGTGCTTGCGTGCCAAGAAGCGACAAATGGCCATGGACTGGCACAGGTGCTCTCCATCATACTCCAGCGCCGGGAGCTGTTGGAATGGATACTCTGTAAGATGGCACGTGTGACACTTAAGCACAAGAGTCAGTGGAATGGTTGCTACTTACTTTTTTTCAGGTCATCCCAGTCGGACATGTCAATTCGGACGTCTTCAAAGTCAATTCCTGCAGCTTTGAGGACAAACCGGAGAACCTCAGCTCGTCCTCTGCCGTCGAAATAGATCAGTTTTACTTTGGGAGCCATTTTGAGAGGATGTCACGCTTCTCCTCGGACACGTAGAAATGCAATGAGCCGTAATTTCGTAAGGAGGCAATATTTCACTTTAGCAGACTCGCCAGCGGCCCATCTGTGACGAGTGAAGAGTTGCCAAGGGGCGCTCCACTCAAGGCAGGGGAGGGGAGGAGGGGAAAAGAGGCTGGCAGCTCTGACAGCTCTGAAGGCGAGCGAGCCAGCGCTCGGAGCGCGAAGGCAACCACAGAGCATTAAACGGCGAACGGCGACGCCGTTCGCCGTTCGCCGTCGCGCTCCGAGCTGTCAGAGCTGCCAGCCTCTTTTCTCCTCCTCCCCTCCCTTGCCTTGAGTGGAGCGCCCCTTGGCAACTCTTCACTCGTCACAGATGGGCCGCTGGTGAATTCGCTAAAGTGGATAATGGCCGCGGCATTGGGCATTGGGCGCGATGCCAGTGTATGCATATGTACAATTGTAGGCGAACAGATATGTCATACTTTTACGTCATAAAACGTATATACAGCAGCAGCAGCAGCAGCAAAGTCATTTCCCTGATGTTGATAGGAAACGTTCTGCATTCACGTGGATGACCACACTTCGTACTAGGAGTGCTGATATCATTCGAGCGGTCAGAGAAAAATGCTACTTTTCATATCAGTCAGGCAACGCTTTGAAATGATCAAAAACTGATCTAGAGAAATCTTCCTTACTCATTTCAGAAATCTGTGCAAAATTTCACGTGAAAAAGGTTAGAACTGAAAGAGTGACAGAACATAAAGCCAAATAGGCTGTGACAAAATTATTCAGGCGATTTACGCGCACACGTGCAAGTACTTTACTGTACTATATATGATGTAGCAATGGAAAAGAGTTGAAGCCCAAGAAAAGTACTGAAGTTTTGATGTACTGTGGTAACTAAGATGCTGCTAAAACGGGAAGTGTGAATTGTTCAGACCCATTGAATTGACATCGCCTGTTCTTTCTGCTCCTGACAGTGTACAGTCCTGGCCGTAAGTAATTTCGTAGCGCAGCATGACATCACCTCATGCGCTGCTGTACTGAAACGTGTTGGTGTGGAATGTTCACGTGGAACACGTAGACGTGATACACAATGTTGAGTACAGGGTTTCATTGTCCAGGCAGCCCATTTTGGTGCTAGAGTGCTCAAGAGGAAGCCACCTGGAGAGGGGGGCATGCCGAAGAGGATTGAGACTTGGCTTTTCGAGGGGGAAAAGTTGATGAAGTTGCCCGAAACTTTCATGGAAGAATCTTGCCTCTCGGGCCTACCATTTCCAGTGGGATCCACTCCCCAGGCTTCCCCCCCCCCCGTCGCCATGCACAAGCATGCAAAAACCCTGTGTCCGGGTTGAGAGGTTGCAGGGTTCTGTGAAGTTGCGAAGAGAGCAACAGGGTGCCACCACTTCGACCCATCCACGTTGACAATCTGGACATTGCTACCTCGACACCGACCTGGACTGCAACGTTTTCTTCTGCTCAGGACGACGGGACCGAGAGGGTTCCGTGGCTGTCTAGGTCACACTCGGGAGTTGGTCTTGGTCAGCGCATCGACCTTTTTCAGGAATCTGTTCGCTAGTCTCGACGTCCGAGGTGAAGGTCTCCATGTCAAACTGATGTTCAAGTGCACGTAGAACAATGTCTGCATCACTTTGGGGGCAAGGACTGCCATGCTTGCACCCGTCCATATGGTGCGTGCAACAGTGGAGCTCAAAAGGGCCCTAAAATCGCTGATAATTGAACCCACAAGTTGACTGACAAAGTAAAAGATGTTATAAGTAGATAGTAGATAGCACATAATTTTATGAAATTATGCGGAAATATTGATCAATCTCGAACTGGGTCAGGTGTGAGGTAATAATTATCTCTTCTTCAATATGCTGCAGAAGGAGTTCGCGGTCTCCACACTTATTGCTACTGGCCAAGTTCAACGCTCGTCAAATGGGCTGAACTCAATTCTTCGAAGATGCTCGCCATTATTTGCAAAAGTTTAAAACAAGCCGAATGTATTCATGTCACGGTACCACATTCTTTAAAGTAGAAAAGTCAACTTCTTTTTTCACATGCCCATATCTAATTGCACCACTGGGCTATATCACAAATGTATCCGGGAGCCTATACCAACACCTAACAGGCCCGCCCGCCCAAAAGTCCTTGATAAACACTTGTCTCTTCCAGTGACAGATCATTGTGTGTTGATTCCATCTGTCGTAAACAGGTGATTTGACTTGGTTCGGTGAAACAAATGATGAAATCACTTAATTAAGCATAAGTGTAGCCTTCACCGTATTTTAAAACATCAGTTCCAAGTGAAAGCATCCCGCAATCTTCTTGACGGAGGTCAGGGCGAGTGAAATGGGGGGTTCTGCAGTTCATCTACCTCGCGGAGGTTACTGTACCAGCTGACAAGGGTGAGTGACGTGAGTGAGCTGATCAACGTGGCCAGGGCATTGGGGATCAGGGTGAAGCATTGGATTAATTGTGTGTACCTAAACGAGTTACGAACAATGTCAGAATGGATCTGGAGGATGTCAAGACAGACACTGAACTGGTCCCTTCCACATCTCCTCGGCGTCCCTCCAAGTCTGTGAAGCTGGTCGATGAACCTGTCAGAAACCCCAAGTCCATGCCAATGCCAGCCTGGGAGAGCAAGAGGAAGCAGCAGTTATCAAGAGTAATTCATGATAACATTTCTTTTTGCCCGACCCACATGTCCTTTCTCCCAACGGAGCTCTGGCGAGCCTCCCGCTAAGAAATCTAGAGTCGAGTGGAGTGATGACGATAGCGATCACGATAGCAGCGTAGATATCAAAGAGGCAAGTCCTCGTGCCGTGTATCGCATGACCCAAAAGTAGCAAGGAGGGAGACAACGAAGTCCAAGGACAGGATGACCAAAAGGTGAGCTCAGAGTCATATGCAGATTATACGTACTATGGCAGGCACAAGTAGTGTCATGACAACATCGTGTCAAACATGATGCACCCGGTTCCTTGAGGCATGGCTAAACTTGCCTTGCACGTTCTGTTGGCTATAGTATGACATTGCACATGAGGTTCGGCTTGACATCTACGTGTACTTACTGACTGTGTCGAGCGAGGTATCCATTGACACACAAAAACTGTTTTGTCTCGTCGCTTCGTAGCGGAACGTATAGGGAAAACATTCCAGAGAAGACCACCTACGTACGTCACGTGGATAACGTCCTTGGTAGATAATGACCACGCACAGTCACAGTACAGTCCTAACCCTAAGTAATGTTGCTGGGGGGGGGGAAGTGCTGTAATGTTCTGAGCTCCAATGTTTTATGGTTGAATTTTGATATTAAGTGTGTAGTAAGGGTACTTTGACATAACAGCTAGAAGTTTGGTTACAACCAAGGTTGGAGAGGGCGCCGTGCCAGATGCTGTTGATTTCCTATGTTTTTAACCACTTCTCCTTGGTAGAAATCGCTGAAACTTTCTGTGGGTGAGGCCATCCGCCGTCCAGTGCCACATGCCAAAGATGGCTTCCTCCAGGCCAGATATGCACATGCCAAAAACGTCTTGTTCGTGCACGGAAGCATCGTCACGGTCAAACGACGATCAGCAACAACAGGGACAGGCGACACAGATGGACAGAGCGCGCTCTTTCTGCTGCTGCACTTTGTAAACAGTTGGCTCCACGATGCTTTTGCGCACGGACATGACGGTTTTGGCAAGTAGTGCGTCTGGGGATGGTCCAGGGAGTGCCATTTTTGGTAAGTGCCGCTTGAGGGTGGATGGCCACACCCACCGCAAGTTTCAGTGATTTCTACCGAGGGAAAGTGGTAAAAAATCAACAGCAACTGGCACGGCGCCCTCTCAGCACACTTAAAGCATTCTAGCGTCACAATGAGCACTTAAAAATGTGAGCTTCTATTCTCAGAGTTATGTCTGAGGGTCTGAATTATCGATGTCATGCTGAAATCCAGCCCTAGAACACTTCACAGCAGTGAATGCAATGTATTTGCGTGACGGCAAGGACTGCATGTACACACAGTGCGCGCATTCCTACCTAGTGTGTTCACCCTACTTGTATGACACGTGAGGATAGCTGGACAAGAGGTACATCCAAGAGATAACGTTGAAATCTCGTCAAGAGGCAAAATGGATTTGCGTCTTAGTAGTGCTGTCCCTGCCAGCTCAACACAAACAAGAGATTCACATAGCAGAAGTGTCAGAGACCTGTCCCTGGTGCTGATCACTCGTCCGATCAGGGTCTGCACTCACCAAGCTCGATGCCTTTTCAGAAAATGATAGCAACACTACAGGGACTTGTGGCGAAATTACTGCTGGTGAAGTTGAGGCAGTGACGCCAAAAAGCATCGGGAAACAGCACCACGATGACACTTCCTCAATTGAAGTTGTAAGACCTGTGATGATGACAGGGAGAAGGATTCTCTCAGAACTACGTACACGTAAGAGGTATGTTCACTGTAGAACTATGAGGTGAGAGCCTTGCACACGTAGTACGTGGATGGAATTCCGTACTACTTGTGAGTGCGCTGAAAAAAAATGCTGTGACTTTGCCTACGTTAGGTGTAACAAGGATGTAGGCAATTTGGATACACTTTGCTTTCGTAGGAACTGCGAAATTGGAAAATCATATATCTAATCTAACCAATGATCAAAGGGTGGATGAGACTTGGTTGCCCTGGTAAAGCTAGAACAGGTGAGAGAAATGCTTGTGGCAAACTCCTTGACTTGAAAATTGCTGATTGGCAGGTGAGGCTAATCGGAGTTGTGATGTGTATGCTCCTCACAACCATCCCCCGCTGAGCTCCGTCACTTTGGATCTGATGAGGCTCAAGTCCAAGTTGCTGCCACACATCACATAAGAAGCTCTACGTTTAGAGTACATCTAGTTGACACAGGTGCAGTGAAGATGTGGGCAACGTTGATGCACTATGCACAAGTACACAAGCACAAGTATCTGTTGAATCTATCACGGATTAATGTATGGATGAAGCCCCAGTAGCAAGGGATCATCTATTCTTCAGAGCAGTCGTTGCTATCACCATACAGGAAATGAAAGCGTTGCAAGAAAGACAACAGAAAGGTTTAAAAAACAAAAGGAAAAAAAAGCATTGATAGATGACCGAAACAGAAAACAATGAAAAACTACAACAGGTAAGGTTATGCCAAAATTGACTTCAGTTTAATGTGCACATGCCGAGGCTACAATTTTAAGTGTCAAAATTTGTTGTTCTTCTGTGCTGCTATGTTTTTGCGCCAAGACCTGATGAAGGCCTCCATTTTCTGTAAGTTTGTCTTTGAGTTTGGAGGTAAAGGCTCAGTCAGACGATGCTACATTTTATAATGTAAGGCACAAACTGCAACACTATTGTGTAAGTACACTGCATCTCGAAAAGTGGAAAAAGTGGCAGTAAAACGAGACAATCTCCGGGATCTGAGCAGCTATGAAACTCATACTCACCCTGGATTTTGCAGAAAACACAGCCATTCATTCCCGCCGAATTTAGTTTGAGTGCCTAATATACTTTTGTTCCAATGTCCACTTTTGAAGAATCCCCCTTTGCTTTCTTCAGCTGTTCGTACACGCATCATTTTTGTCTTTATGCCCGCACAACGTGAACTCTTCGCGAATGCAAAGTACGACGAAAGCAAAGTCGGCCATTCTGGGCTGTTGTAGGATCCAAGGAGGGCACCCAGCAGGGTTGACTCAAGAAGAGGTAGAGAGAGAGAGCGGTCCAGGAATTTGGAATCAGGGACTTCTTTCATTGATGTCACCATAGCCGTGAGAAATACTTACGGGAAGGCCTGCGAGTGATCTTGGTAGGGATCAAGGAACACCCATCCCCGTAGCAGTGGAAGAAGACGGGTTAAGCGAGGACGAGGGTGGTGAGGGAAGCAACTGGCTCAACTTCAGGCTTCACTTTTGGAAAAACATTCCGTGTTAAAGAAGGCGCTGGCAAATAACTTGTGCAAGTCTGACACAGTAGACAAAATGGCCTGTGCTGCCTCAAATACACATATCGTATAAAGTCAAGAAAAAAAGTTGAACTACCAAGAGTTCAAGCTTTCACATGTCGTCAATTGATTTCGTGTAGCTGGTGATAGGGGTGCGCTGACTTTTGTATTGCTCAGGAAGGACTGGGGCTCTGCGGACTTGCCCCAAGGGGGCAGCAAGGAGGCAGTCCCACCCCCCTTCGGGAGGGGGTCCTCCACGACGTCCTCGTCATCAAGTTCGTCGTCATCGTCGAAGGCGGAACCTTCTTTCTCCCGCGGTACAAAAACCGTCATCTCGACTGAGCAATTGCATCGCGTGCAATGATTGGCAACAAGTTCGGTCTAGGTACAAAATGAGGAGTTTCCGACACAGGTATGCGAGTAGCGGCATCCACATAGGTATTAGGTAATATTACTCTAAAATATACGGATGTGTCGACATTTTTAAAAGCCTTTACATTTCGAGGTTTGCCGTATAGCGTGACGTCTACCTTTAAACACTATGAGCAAAAGTTGCTATACGGCCAGCCACACATATCAACTCCGAAATAGCTACATCGTGAAACAAACACTTCACCAACAATGCAATCTAGTCATTCTGGACGCTATTCGTCTCAACGTTAAATGCCTTGAACTAGCAAGGCTGAATCATCTCTGTATGGATGTCATCCTTGAGCGCCTTGAGCTCCTCATGAGTTTTCACAGCCTTCGCAAGGTTTGAAGTTGTGAGGACAAGACAATGTTAACACTTGTCTTGGATGTGAAATCCAATCCAATCTGTCAATTTGTTATGCATGACACAGCTCTGTTTGATTTGATTTTCGTGCCTAGTCACATCAGCAGCTTTTGTTCATAGTACATATTAGGAGGTAAAAATCATGTGTTATTCAATAATCCACGAAATGTCATCATTTTAAAAAATATTGACCTCATATCACCTCGTATACCGTACACACAAATTGTGCATATTGCATTCATATGGCGCTAACGTGACTCACGCGCGGAAAATGAAGCTCGTACACGCCGTGGGAATCCATATTAGTGTAACTATTGCACCTGTCATGTGTACCACAGGGTACGTGAAAAAGTCACTTTACAAAAGAGGAGGCTTTTGGCTTCGGTATGACTGTATGCTAAAGGGCAACCAAAAACTCGACGACCAAGCAGAATAGACTCTCACTCTTGGCTTTCGTTCGTCCACAGAACATGGATCAAAAGTCTTGTTCCTTCGCGGTAAAATCGTAATAATCTTGCACCATAGTCCCACAACAAAAGGTATGAATATACTTACTAGGTCATACATTCGCCATTTTTGCAACAACAAACAGCCAAGCTACAGTAGCGCCAACCGAAGGGACAGAGGGGTAAGTCAAAACCAGACTTGGGCAATTAATTAGAACATTAAGTCCCTTTGTATCATTTGATGGTACAAATTGTGGTAATTGAAGACAGACAGCACCCGTTAACAGTAAAAACGTCAAAAATAGGTCCAAACTTGGCTGGCGTAGAAGTGTAAAAAGTACGAACCCTTTCCACAGGGAACGTGGTGCAGTTTCCTGCTGGCACAGTTGAGCCAGTATGACTATGAGCACCCAGAACTTCTTCCGAAAGTCAGATGTGATGCAGGCAGTCATTGCAATGTCAGTACAGTTACAATCTTAAATGTGCACTGCTAATGCTAACTTTCATTTTTAGCAGACTGCTAATGCTAAGCAATGACATTTTTTGTCTAATTATCCCAAGTCTGGCAAAAACATACATACTAAAACCTTGATTTTTAAGAATCACTTATGCTTTGGAATTCTCGTCTTTGCCGTCTGACTCCTCCGCTTTATCTTCTGGCACCGCTTTGGAAGACGATTCCGTCTTCTCTGCCGTCGCTTCGGACGCCGCGGCGGCCTTTTTCTTGCCGCCGCCGTTCTTCTTGGCCTTTGCTGCAGAAGTCTTCTTCTGATTCTTCTTCTTTTTGTGCTGCCCTTCTGCAGATCCGGCCCACTGGCCGACGACGGCGCCACCCACTACAAGCGTGCCGCCTCGGCTGTCTATCCTGGGGCCACCGGCTCGTCCGGAAGACGCTCCGGCGACATACGCTTCGGCGGCGAATGGAGCTACGGGTTGTACGCCGAAAGGGTTGGCGTATTGAGGGACGAGACCGTGCATGATGGCGCATCTCATGCGCTCCACAGCATAGACCATCTCCATGCGCCCATCACAGAGCTCCATCAAGTTACGCGAGCTCTCAGCACGCAAAAGCTTAGAGTGAAAGAGTTTCCCGTCGAAAAAGTTCCAGGGCAAGCACATTTGGAATGGGATGGGCGCGCCGCACGCGTCGTTGGCGAACAGGGCCATCTCCACACCCTGTCGAAAAAAAAGGAAACCCTTGTCCACATTGCCAAACCAATGATACTTTTCTTGTGCAGTAATTACACACCTGCATAATCATCGTTCCTATCTCAACGCCTCTCTTTGTGACGAGATCAAGCTTCATTTCCGTCAGAAATCTCGGATCCCTGAGTTCAGGACTGAATGCAGTGGCCAAGATGGCGTCCAGCTCGGGTTTCGTCAGGAACAAGTTCGATGGGTTCGTCATGATATATCTGGCAAAATCCAATACTCAGTTAAGGTTTCGTGTTTTTCTGCAAACATTACCTCAGGATGCAGGCTAGAAGAATCATCTGCTGAGGAACACTCGTGGGCGAAAGTAGCGGTGGGCAGTTGTCGCAGCGGAGGCAAGAGAGGAATGCTCTTAGGCGCTTTTGCTTGTCTTCAAGCGAGGACCTGAGAAAGATTTGCAACGGTGAGCACGAGAATCATTCCCACATGTGTTGGGCGCTACTTCTTACCCAAACCAAAGTCTCTGCACCGTGGGGACCGCCCAGTTGAGTTCCTCCGCTTCGACTGACTCAGGATATTCGTAGTTGTTGTAGGGCATCCATTCCCTGACAGAGACCTCCACTTTGTCCACTATCTTGGCATTGACGGCGGCTTCGCTCAATGCGTCAGCCCTGTCGCAGAGCTCCGTTTTTTCACTTTCCGATTTGCATTTCTGAAAGCGATGTCAGCTGGAACTCAAGTCCACGAGTACTTGCGGAATCCATCAATTGTATACCTTCGCCTGCTTCTTCAGCTCCTCTGCTTTTCTTCTGTTGGCCTTGACTGCCTCCTCCGCCTGTTTCCGGTTGAATTTTTGATGGTGCAAATTGAAGAGAATTGCGTAGATGCTTTTTCGTATCGGTTGATAAAATAAGTGGAGCGGAGGCTTTCCAGCAAATGACTTGTGATCCTCCAGTAAGACAGGGAGTTTGATTTCGCCCCTCGTCAACACCTGGAACGTAGCTTTTTGGTCATCTGAAGTAACTTTAGTTCGATATCTGTACCTGGTACACAAGCGGTGACATCTGAGCCTGTCTATGGCGCTCGAAGGCAGTGCGGTAGACGTCGGGATGCACGTCGGGGATGCTAATGGGTTTGACTGGAGGGATAGCTGAGGCGCTGGCGGCGGCTTCTGCTTTCTTCGAAGGATACTGTTGGGAGCATACGTACAAATTATTCCTCCAGTAATGCCTTTGGCACGATCCCATTGCGATATTACGTCCAGTCGAGCTCACCTTTCCCTCTTCGGAAGCTTGAACTTCCTGACCAGAAGCCAAAGCCTGAATCACGGACATTGGTTCAGCGACTTCATCTTCCACCTTTTCACCGCCCTTTTCTTCGTCCTCCTCATCTGGTGGTTCTACGTCTAACACTTCCTCCATATCTTCTCTTGCTGTATGTTTTTTCTTAGCGCCGTGAGAAACTGCGTCATCACCAGCAGGCCCGACAGCGGCTCCTTCATTTTCGATGGCCTTGATGGCATCCAGGACCAGGTGATCCAGGTCCAGAGCGATTCTCTCTACTATCTCCGCGTCGCTCCTCTTGTCTTTGGAAGACATCTGGTTCTTCTGGTCTCTCGGGCTGTCTGGAGAAGAAGAGTGTATCTGCTGTTCGCCGTCTACTACTGGAAACTTGATGGGTGAGAGCTTCTTCTTCTTGCTTGGGTAGTGCCTGGGTTTGGGCTTATAGCCTTCTTGAGTGCAAGACTGGAAATAGCTCAGGCTGGAGCGAAGCTTCTTGATTCTGGGGTCGTTGGAAGAGCCGAAGACGTCTTTTCCGATTTGTTCGAAGTCATCTGTCTTTGGCAGGGCTCTCACATACGTCACCACGGCTCTTATGACTCGCTCGTATCCGACCTGAGAGTCGTGGGATTGTTAGTGTGCAACCAACATGTATGTGATCCTCAACACACTGTCGACTCCTATAAAGGAGACTCCAGTTTACCTTGCAGTTGTTCTTCTTCAGTTCAGGTGCCAGCTTTTGGTGAAACCCTTGCAGATCTTCTGGCGTAAGAATGTGATTTCCAAGCAGAGCACCCAATAATCCGAACCTATTAGGGTTCAGATCCAAGGACTTTGCTACCTCGTCCATGACAAATTCCACTGAAGAGATTTCAAACTGCAACAACCAGACGTTGGACCGTATAGGTTTGCACCCCAGATAACTGCCAGGATCAGCAAAGGCAAATAGGAAGTCACCTGAAACGTCATCTTGAGGGAGCGAAGCGAGAAGTACCTCGGCGGGTTGATGAGAGCGTACTCGGCATCGTCAGCCATGATGCCGTGATAACCATTTTCCCAACAGAAGCCAATCACTTCTTGCTTGTGATCTTCTACGCTATTGAACTAAAAGAAAGACTCCATGTAGGTTATTGACGACCATGGGGTCATCATGCTACTCACCACAGAGTACCCAAGCGTTTTTAACGCCAACTTGAGCACTGTTCTGACCGCTGTAGGCGGCACCCACCAGGCTTTTGGCGGCGGCGTCGCCCTCTTATGGACGTGGCGGAGTGCTTTCGCTACATGCTGATCTCGCAGCGCCAACTGCTGGGCGCGCCACTGCGGGAAGCGGTCGGGCGACAGTGACCCATCCAAAAAGAATGCCAGTTGCACATCCGCTGAGTGGAGCGTGGACACCTACAAGATGAACGGGACCTTCAAAGCCAAGCTGGTGAGTACCAATTTTGTAAGACTGACCAGATTGGCCAGAAAGTCGAGTGCGTGTGCCCACTGTCCCCCGCAGCACCAGTCAGAGAAGTACCCGCCGTAAAGGCGGTCCAGGCCGTTCTCAGCGTCCACCACCAACGCCACCCGAGACGACGACCCACCGGAGGACGATCCGAGCTCTCTGCCACCGTCTCTGCTCAGCCTCAGTAGGTTCGTTGGCCTGACGCACGAACCGAAGGCCTGGAGCTGCTCGTCCGAGCTGACAAAGGCCTGGAAGGCCTCCACGCCACAGCCACCGCTCATAACGACGAGATTCGTGTCCAGGTCATGCCGACAAGATGTGGAATCTGGAAAATTTTGGTCTCGAGAGAGAGATCAGAGTTTTCTAGCTTGCCCGGCTCAGCGCACCGACTGCTCTGCTTTTCGCTCAGTTTTCCCTCTGCTCGCTTTTCCCAAGTTGCCAAAAACAGACCAGAGATAAAACATGAATTCCCCGTATTCTTTTATTCCAAATGATTATGGAATTAACACCAAGAAATAACGCGTTCGCGTCGAAATGAGGCTTTGTCGCAATGGTAACGTCGGAGATGGGCGCTCCACTTCGTGGCAACCCTGGCAACGATGTTCTCCTCCTCGTCGGCGGACTCAGTGTTGCCCATTCTGCCCAAACATCATCAGGCAGCTTGTCATCGCAGTGCTAAACACTAGAGGTGTATCGAGTCGAGCCGAGCCCAGCTTCTGCCCAAGCCCGATTCGACGACGACTCGAGGCTATTTATACACAGTGATAATAGCAACGTTGCCACCTTAGCCGTGAGCAAGTTCCTGTCATATTAGACTAGTTTAGTACGGCCAAGCCCAGAGGATCCGCGCTTGTGTTCACGTAGAATTGCAATAAGTGCACAAATGATGCAATAAATATAGCTAAACAACTGTGCATAAACTGCTTTTGTGGCCGCCAGATCTTTCTTTGAAACTTAGATCAAAACTGTTAAATCTATTGACATGGCTAACAAACAACTGGATAGCTATTTTTGGCTCGTTTCGTCGTGTGCAGCAGAAAACAAGTAAGTTTCATTATGACTTAACGCCTGTGAAGTTGTTCTATGGGGGGGGGGCAGAGAAACACATGAAAAACACATTGCTGTGATGCAAAAGTGTCTGTTAAGTGAAGTGAAGAGTTGTGTTGTTATACATGAAAGTTTTTAAAGATGAAAAAATTGCTTTGGCGGGGGACTTGAAAGTGTTTTATCATGCTGGGTGCTTTAGAACATAAGTGAGGATTAGTATGTCATTTAACTGTATGCATACGTACTGCTTGTTTCCTGGTGTGAGACCAATTTTGGCCTAGCAAAATGGTTCGATCCCAAAATCTCGATTAAATAATGTAGATGTGCAGGTCTCGTAGGTTAGTACAAAATCACTTTGTTGGCAGTCTTGCTCTCCGCGTGAGCTGTGCAATAAAATGAATTACAGCAGTCACTGCTTAATGTGCTTCATGTGCCAAGCCAAGCTCAGGCAGCGGCAAAAGTGACGCATTAAGTAGGGTGAAACATTAAGCCCGGACAGAACTTTTGGCATTAACTGTACGCATACGATTTCACAAAATCCTGAGTAACCAATTTACAGCTCAGTCCAGAATGATGTAGGCACTAGAAATGTCAAAAACCAGTCTAATCCACGAACTTCACTTGTCATCCTCCACAGCATGATCATGGTCCCCACACCGCCCCCCGTGTCCTCCTGCAACCCGTTCGTGTCGTTCTTGTTCATGTCGTCATCTACCATGTTTATTTTGATCTAGGAGAACATTTTTGTGATGCGGATTGTCTCGTTTTTGAAATGTTTCTTGTTCACTGCACTACCGTTTTTGATCTGTTTGGTGGTGACGCCTGTTCTTACACACTTACTTAAGGCAGGGACGGTGAGTGAGTGGACACCTGTGAGCATGAACACTCAGAGAGGTAAATTTTACTTTAGGCTCATCAAGCCCGCTCGAGTGAGCTTGGGACGAGCCCGAGACAGCCCAAACTGGCTCATTGCACATCACTAATAAACATTGGATTCACTTCATACAAAAAACAGCAGAGAAGGAAAACTTTTTCACGTCAGGCATCCTGATGTCACGTCAGAGTTAAGGTCAGCCCGTCCACGATCATCATGACCCACTTGACCCCACACCTGAGGTCATACTGCCCTGACGCCGACGCCACTGCCGCGCCGCTCCCCTCATCGTGGTCAATATCTCCAGTTGCAGAACCCTTTGACATCGAGGACTTCACGGCCGCCTCCGACTGGGAGAGGTTCGTAGCTGGGCTGGAGGAGATCCTGCGCGAGTGGGGACTGGTAGGATCCGGCGCCGAAACGTCGCTGCCTGATCCCCGAGAGTCCGATCGCTCGGGATGGGTCTGGAAGCAGCAGAGACGGCAGATCGACTTTCACGACTTCGGCTTCTGGGTGACGAGACACGCACTGGTCGATCCAAAGTCCGCCAGCCAGGAAAAGGGCACGAAGGAGGATCAGCACCGGAGAAAGAGCTTAGCAGATCGTCCGTCTGTTTCTCAAGAAGAAGACCATGACGACGATCACCTCCAGCTGCCGCCGCCTCTCAAAGATATGATGTCGGACGACCGCGACTTTCCCGGCATGGCGCATCCCGTGCACTACTTTTTTGGATTTTGCGACTTCGTTTGCCTCACTCCCAGGGGGAGAGAGGAGGTCGACAACCAGACCAGGGCCAAGGTGAAGCATCTGAGTTGCTGGCTTTTATGGCCTGAGAGAAGTCATGGATACTTTACTTTTATTTAGGTTGCCCTAGGGACTGCGACTGTGGCGGCTAATAACACCCATTGCCCTGTGCCCTTGCTCGTGCAGACGATGGACCGCGGGCGAGCGCAATTTTGCGGGGTCTTCGCTTTGGCGGGGCTGCGCGCGGAGCTGGAGACTGCGGTACTGCTGTCCAAGCCGCCGCCGGACTGTCTCCACCTCCAAGACCTTCTCAGGGTGTTTAGAGAAAAGTTGCGGCTGCCATTCCACTCGGGCTCTGACGTCATGGGCAACTTCACTGCTACGGTACGCAAGTCCTACCTACTGGAGGATTGGACTTCTCATGAGTGGGCACAAGCCCCGCCGGACGTAGAACTGTTCGCCGTGTTGGACGAGGGATTTAGCGATTTGCCCCTGGGAGCCACAGCCGACCCCGTGAAGCGTATGCTCCTGCACGCCACGTGGAAGAACGTGAGCGAAGCGTTGGCTTTCGAGAACGATGTTCACTCCGACTTCAACGATCCCAGGGATGCGCCAATCTGGTCTGTCGGTATCACCTTCGAAACGAATCCAATATGTCTGCTAGGTGAGGAATGTTTTTGACGTACGTTCGTTGGTCAATATCAGTCCATATGTTACCTTGATGTCTGGGTTGCAGGGGAGTACCTCAGAGACTTCATCGCTGTTTGCCAACATCGCGAAACCATGAGACAAGTCTTAGGCGAATGCTACAGCTCCAGTTCGGAGGGTTTGGACAAGGTGCCATCAGCCTTAAACAGACTCACTGGTCCGTCGTATGGGATAGCGGACATTCTGCGGTCTGGGCAAGAACACGAGCAAAGTAATGGTAAGATGTCCCTCGACCTTAATTCGGACCAACTTATTATACTACATTCTTTTCATGTCTTTAGGTCCGATCAAGAGAGAATATCTGAGCAAAATGTTGGAGTATTTGTTTCCTGACTCTAATCCTGATTCCAAGTACGCGTATCCTGAAGAGCTGAAGAACTTTACGGAGAGCGATAACGAGATGGTAAATCAGTTCAGGATCCAGTTGTCAAACATCAAGAGCTGTCCTGTCGATGGGTTGCTCTGGAGACTCACCATCATGTTGGCCCATTGCCTTCACATTCTCGGTAGGAAGTTGTCTCGTGGACTTAAAAGAAAATGTTCTAGCTTACTCCTTTTATAGGCGGTGTGAAACCAGTGGCCCACCTCTTTCACGAGTTCTTACTGGAAGTCCGTTACCGATGGGAGACTGGGTATCTCTTGCCAGGGCTTCCCATGGGAGACCCCGACCATTCTTACTGCCTTCTGCACCAGAAGCTTCAGATGATCAATTGCTGCATCGGGAAGAGGAGGGCGAGAGAAGGTGCCAAAGATCTGCAGAGAAGCCCTCACGAAAAGGATGAAGCGATGGACGTTTCTGAAGGCAACAGTGAGACGGAGGAAGAAGAGTTCTTTGACTGTGATGATGATCGTGAAGAAGACACCCCGCCAAAGAAGAAGGATCTGCCCCTGTGGGACCGGAATCCCGAGGGCAGGTACAAAAAGTTTAACAATCTACGCCTGCTGGAACACGACGCTCCGCTGTACGTTCCGCTATGCCAAGATTCGGCCCCAATGACTGAAGATCAATTAGCTGAGCAAGCTGAAATGTTGATGCAGCTGGGCCCTGATGCCGAGGGATCAGAGGTCCGTGCCCGCATGCAATCCGCCTCCCTTTTGTCCGACATGGAGTCATTCAAGGCTGCGAATCCTGGATCTGTGTTGGGAGATTTCGTCAGGTGGTATTCACCTAGGGACTGGGTAGAGGAAGGATCACAGAAGGTGCGCGTACCTATCCATAGTTACACATTAGTTAGCATTGCTGTCAAGGTGCTTACCGTCAAGTGTATTTAAGGGCAAACTAAGTGCCCGGATGGAGCTGCCAGGCAACCCCTGGCAAGAAGCCTGGTCCAACGCCATGCCTGTGCCGGCCAGACGACAGAAGCGCTTATTCGATGATACCCGAGAGGCAGACAAGGTAGGCACTGGTTATTATTACTGTGTATGAGGAGACACTTACAGAGCACACAGTGGGAGCATTGACAGGCAGGAACTCAACTCACATGCACTATAGTATTGCTACTACTCGAATCCTACCACAGTGAAGTCGTATGCGTTGGTTTATTTTCATGTTGTGACACCATTCACAGGTGCTCCAGTTCCTCTCCAGTTTGAGACCGGGCGAGACTGCTCTGTCCCTGCTGCCCACCTTGATGCATGCTGCTGTCAGAAGGGTCTTGATGGAACCCCCCGACTTCTCACCCAGAATGGTTCAAGACATATTGTCGGAGGCTCTGCCTCATTTAGTCGAGATGTCTCGTGTTCTGGATCGGCCACCGACATCTACTGCTTTTACCAAAGGACTTCATATGGCTGACGATATCTCCAGGAGACTCCAACTGTGTGAAGCAAGGTACGTAACAGATGACCTCGAACTGCAACAGTCAGTGTGCTAAAGATGACCCTCATTGCTGTCGTCAGAATTTCTCAAGCTTTGTCTTTGAGGAGCAAGTTTTTGAAGGACAGTCATGCTCGTGAGGTCCTGAAGAGCACACGTGATGAAGACAAGTCAGTCGTCGAAGGCCACATGGAGCAGGTAAAGATTTTTTGCTTCAATGAGAAACCTAAGAAGGTTCCTCTTCCACATTTGCGTATGCTACGGTAAAATACCTTGGCACTCAGACTCAAGGCGATGACCTCTTTCGTAGTTCGTAAGGGATCTTTACTCCCAGCCAGAGGTGGTCGTGCTCGGTGCGAGCAGGGGACCGACCGGACAGCTCATAAGACAAATGTTCTTGGAGGCTCAGCGCATGAAGCACCAGGTTCGTGGAGTACAAAGCAAACGCAACTTACCCACTGTCAGTAGATTTTTTCACGTGTATCTGACTTTTACAAGGTTACTGAGGACAGCCACAAGGAGAGTTTATCGATCTTCCCGTCCACTTGCTCAAGTGAATATATCGTTCGGGGAGAGACACGAAGACCTTTCTCTTACTCCAGAAGCTGTCCGCAGAGACTCTACTGCTGCATCAAGGACAGGGAGTTTAGGCTAGCGGGGGCTTTCACCATGGACAAACACCTAATGTGATAATTACGTATTTGTGTTACGTTGTACAGTTTATTGAAGTCTATCTTGGAGGTATGTCAATATCAGTTTTATAGTAACTCCTATATTACGCACATATTGCACTTGCACAGCGGTAGGACTGGCAGTGAGTGGTTAGATTTGCTGATCTTCTTACCAGTCTTCGAAAAGTTCAAAAGAATGTCTTATGGATTCTCCTACGAGTCCTGTGCATGACCCAAACGTTCCTAAAGAGCATCCGCCGATGCAGGCGGCGGGCGATGCGCTCACGTTGTACGTGGCCAGGAAATAGATGCAAAAATCGCAGCCAGAGAGAGAGGAGGTGCAGGCCAGCACCTGGGGCGCTAGAGCGCGCCACGTTGGCATAGAATTGGAAAAGACTCTGCTCACGCGATCCAGCATCGACCTATCCGACGACTTTTCTTTCACTGACCTGGGTTCTCGGAGCAGTTCTCCACGAACTGGAAGCGCCAGCGTCTTGCCAGTCGCTAACTGCCTTTTACGGCGCAAATCTTCATTCGGGCCATAAGCTGCGGTGACGCATGTCAGGTCTCCTACGTCGAACCTCGCCGGCAGACAAGCATAGATGACGCCTCCTTCGCCTTCCCGTCCGCAATGTATTGTCACTTCTATACCGCTGTGGACTGGAAAGGCAACAAACTCCGGCATCGTGGCCAGCTGCAGCGTATAGCGCGCTATAGGGGTGTGTACAGATGCCGGCAACTGAACTGTCACTTTGTCTCCGGCGCTGGCGCAGGTGCGACGGTTCAGGTGCGCCAAGCGTGCCAGCTCGGCGCGACGAAGAGGGTGAGTGCGGATGGGCTTTAACGTCATTGTCGGCGCTTCTGGGGCTACGCTGATGAGACGTTCTGCTGCCCATTCACCAGTCGGAGCGTGAGAGGCATTTGCTCCCCCGATGAATACCGCTGACACCATAAGTCCACTGTGACGCAGGTTATTTTTGACGCTGTAGTAACTCTCGTCGGCCCAGTAATCGAGCATGGAGGCGCCGCCCTTGTACTGACTGGTCGTGAAAGCTCTATGCATCATCATGACTGTCTCGTACGCCAGCGTAGCCCTGTAGAGCCTCAGCCCCAGATTCAAGTTGTTGAACTTCTCTTCTTCGAAAAGGTGCTTTGCCCCCTGCGTCTTGAGAGCAACTGCGGCTTCGTTGTCTCCATCAGCAAGAAATTCCAGCGTTGTTAAACTAACCTTACGAGTGAGATCTCTCCTCTTTTGTCCATCGTTCAATTGTTCTTCCACCTTGGCGAGACCTCTTGCAAACCACCGACGACGAGTGAGAGCCCGACTGACCCTTGCGGTGTCCAGAACATCTGGAAGGGCGCTTGCGTCCGAGGAAGCAAAGAAGACTTGCGCATTGGGTACCAGACCCAACCTGGCGCCGATGTCCGACACCAACTGGAGAGCATCACTGCGAGGATATTCCGACGCCTGGTGGAACACAGGTGAAGTGAGCTTCAATGTTGGAAACCCACGCACCAATTTCTGAATCAGTTTGAGAAGAGCCTCATCCTGTCTGAGAACCACTGGGACCACGTACAGCACTTTGCCCGTTGGGTTGGAGTCATTGATAAGTCGTAGGTAAGCCTCTGCCTGAATCTCGTCGGGAAAGTCGGTCAAGGCAACGTTTTTCTGGAGATGTGATGAGGTCGCTTCCGAGGAAATGAACGTGCAGCTCTGGCATAACGTCACCAGGAGTTTCATATCGTCATCGCAACCACCATAGAAGATCCTGATGCCGTTGGAGTACAAGGATTCGAATCCTCTGTGGAAGTCTTCGTTCGTTTGTGGTCTGACGATGGTCTTCTCAATCATGGGCGGCTTCACCTGCATAGCGGCGGACGCGGAGTCGATTGAGTGGTTGATGTCGGCGATGGCGGCCTCAACAGCGGCCAATATTGCATCGTTGTACTGACCGGCGCGCAAGATGACGCCCACCTGGAGAGGCTCGGCCTGGCGGAAAAGAAACCGGGGGCCGAGGCAAAGGAAAGCCAGGGCTGTTAACACGCCGACCCCAAGGAACGCCATGCACACGAGGAGGAGACTGGTGCTACAGGGCCTCTCTTCCTTGACCATGCTAATGCAGCACCTGCATATGATTTCTAAATCTGGCGCTGGATCAGGAGCTGGTAGAGGCGGACCACAGTATTACTAGTGCTACTCCTGCTATCTGCACCATGCTACACTAGAATAGGTCAGATCCAGGTGAAGGATGAGGACATCCTGCGCCACAAGTGCTGCTGCTGCGTTGACATTGGCTGCAGCCACCGACAAGTACCGGTGCAGGTAAGGAGCGCAGTTGCCAGTCACAGCCGCCAACACCATAACGCACTAGGTGACAGTTAATCAGAGTCACGGCAATACGTACAGGATGATGCCCACTTTATGAGCTGTAACCTTGAAGCTGGTCTTGAACGAGAATCACGGGTACCTCGCGCACACGGAGGAATCACAGATGATCCGAAGGAAGCAAAAGTCGGTAATCTAATAAGTCTTATACCGACATCAAAATTAGTGCCTGGGCGTATGATGCGATTGTTTTTGAATGAGACACTTTTCCCGCCCAACTCCGTGGACCAGCACCCGAACTTTCCTAACGTCATCTCCCCGCCGTCCTGGTTAGTCGTCCCGGCAGAGAATGCAACCTCGGCCGAGAAGGCATAGAAGTGACACATCAGCAGTGGTGCTTAGACTAATCCACTCGTGTTGCCCGTGGTGACCAAGAAAATGGAGATGAGCAGACTCTGCAGAGACTTGTGATACTTACAAGACGTGTCTGGAACATCACCTTCCACCGTCGCCAGGAACAAGTACTGTGTGGATGTCCGAGCACCTCAGGGAGCTTGAGCTCAGTGTTTTGGGTGGGTTTCTAACGACAAATGTGGTCACGGCGTGGACAAGCACCCGCAGCTCCTGCGTTCCTCTCTTCCTCGTCTTGCCTGCTGTCAGCTTGTAAACGTGCTTGCGTATGTACTCTTGCATGAAGTGCAACTGCTGTGAGGCAGAGAAAAGGGCCTCCCCCTCCATTGTCCCCTAGCACAATTGCCTGCTAGGCCCCCCTGAAGTCTTTGCCGCACTCTGCATTCTGCAGTTGGTTGTCGAGGTCCATATGAGAATCGCCTTAGTCTCTTGCTGACAAGTCCAGGTGAGTTCTGACGTACTCGGTACAAGCAAACATGTGTTTCTTAACGTATACACCCGGTCCACGAACGGATGGTCGACTCTGTCCTAGTCCTCTTTGACATGCCGGCGATGTCTCACGTGTCTCACCATTTCAGGCTCGATGCTATGTTCGTGGCCGGTGGCGGACAGCAGCTGCGAAGAAGATATGGATCGGACAGTGAGCCCGCCCAGGACTCCTTCGTGATCCAGAAAACTGACGACAACGGCTACCTCGGCTCCACGACCTCGACTGCAACAGCGATGGCTTCTACGTCTCTCAACTCGTCTCGAGACCGCACGGCCGAGTTTCTGAGCGCCGTGAGATCTTTTCAGGGCCGCCAGATCAACGGCCAGCTGCCGTCGGCTCCATCGTCGTCACCAAGTGCTCGAAAGGCTCAGGTAAGTCAAAGAAACTTAACGGCACACGTACAAGCGTGGCCCGCACTGACTCACTGTTTCAGATGGCGCGTCAGGCGGCGGAGTTCATGACGATCGCCAGGAGCATTGGACGCGACATTGCGGCCACATACACCAAGCTGGAGAAGCTGACGCTGCTTGCTCGCAGGAAGACGCTCTTCGACGATCGACCTCGGGAGATCCAACAACTCACAGTTATTATCAAAGAGGACATGGCGGAGCTGAACAGACAGATTGGACGCCTACAGACGATCGCTCGAGCCCAAAGAGGCCAAGGGCTGCAGGGGAACAATCAGGTGAGTGGATTATAGCCCTTAACTGGGACTATCGACACTTTTTACTAGAGCTTGTGTGAGTCAAACAATGACCTCGCTCTTGCTTACGACGCTCCTGAACATATCTCTGGCGTTTCTCGCGTCCTTTTTAGGTATCCCTCATCTTCCTCATGTCTCTCACTATTTTTACTTACTCTTGTACGTGCTATACTGTTTACTGACTTATACATGGACTAATGTACAAAGATCCGTACGTCATCACAGAAAGTGTACATGCCCTCTTTTCTTTCAGCGTTCCCATAGCTCCAATGTGGTGGTGGCACTTCAGTCTCGCCTCGCCAGCATGACTTCCAGCTTTAAGGAGGTCCTTGAGGTCCGAACAGAGAACCTGAGGGACGCGCGCAGCCGGCAGGAGATGTTCTCTCAGGTTTGTGCTGAGAGTGTTTGACAGCGAGATTGAATGACGTACATCCGTCGCACATGTGTCCGATGGCAAGACAGAGAGACACTCATCGGGCTGCTCTTATGTGGATGGTAGAAAAGTGTACCAGCGTAAATGATCCCTCAGACGGAAAGTCTTGCCGGTTTTGCTCAAGCTACTAATCGTACCATATTGTACATTGTACGTAGTACTTGTGCCTTTAACTTTCTTGTGGGGTGTCCAAGCAGGATTTCCTTCCTCTAGGGCGCAATGACTGCCTCCTTGCCTCAGTCGGCCGTGAAAGGCTTCCACTCCGGCTCCGTGCTGGCGGCTGCGGCGGCGGAGGAAGACGACGCGAGACAGCAGCAGGACGCCACAGCGATCGCTATGCCAAATCAACACCAGCTGACGATGACCGATCAGACCGACGAGTACCTCCAGTCGAGGGCCGACGCCATGCAGAACATTGAGACCACCATCGTGGAGCTGGGCGGCATCTTCCAGCAACTAGCTCACATGATCAAGGAACAGGTAACTAGCTTTTCACGTCGTGTCGGGAATCGAATTGAGAAACTGAATCTGCTCGCAGGAAGAGATCATGGTTCGCATTGACAGCAACGTCGAAGACACTGCATTGAACGTGGAGGCCGGTCACGGGGAGATACTCAAGTACTTCCAGAGCGTCACTTCGAACCGATGGCTCATGGTCAAAATCTTCGGCGTGCTCATATTTTTCTTTATCTTTTTCGTCATCTTTATGGCTTGAAGATTCTGTGATAGAGAAATGGCGATGCTTCACGGATCTGGAGGGAAATTTATTGCGTTTTTAACATACTATACTTGCTTGGAAATAAAAGATTAGACTGGTCAAAGTCACTATTTGTGCCGCGTTATGAAGAGTCAGATTTGTGCACGTTCGGAAACTTTTGGAACCAAGTTCCAAGCTCCGTTCCCCGGGTCAGAAATACTGTAGAACGAACTTCTCGTTCGGTTGAAGGCCAGAAAAAGGGAAGGTTTGTCCCAAATTTCATTCCATTGCCCCTGTGCATGAGCATGGACTGGAGCCAACACACTCAAACGAGATATTACTACACCAGGGCATTATGTCATAACACCACTTTTGTTTTTCAAAAAAGGAACGGCGTTCCGTTGTGTTCCAGAATATTGCCGGAACTGTGGAACTTTCGTTCCATCGTTCCGTTCCTCCTGAACGCTGCTTATGATTGTGCTTTGCACGTACGTGCTGTATTATTGTGTGCATGAGCAATCAGAGTCTCCATCTCCCTATCCTTTGCAACTTTCGCGTGACGCCTCCTCTTTTACCCTACACATGCCCATTGCACGCATGGCCATTTTTCATTGCTCACACTGTACGATTTGTTCCCTGGCACGATTGAACGTAAGGCATATGCTAGTTCAACCACGTTGTGCACAAAGTACGATAGGTACATTCATGCTTTTTCTACTTGTCTCTTATGACAGCAGCGATTATAACTTGCACTGTCCCACTTTGTACGAGTACAAAGCGCCATGCGACGAGTTCAAGCTCCGTCAGTGGTGTCCGTACTTCTTCTGCATCCTGTTCGCTCGAGAGAGGTCGGCAGCCGCCGGCACATACGCATGCAGAGGGTGGACGGTGTGATTTATGAGTGGATGAGAGATGTTGCCACCGCTGACGCCGGAACCCAGCTGAGAAGAGAAAGAGGGGCACTTGTGCATCATCATCATCATGAACGATCATGGCAGGGGGAGGTCAGAAATGGGGCGCCAGCATGCACAATGCCCCGTCCTACCCTAGCGTAGACAGGTCCACTCCACGTAGAGCGACAGCGACCAGCGATCTATACGGAGGGTTTTTAATGAATGCGATCATCGTGTGCGCCCCAGAGAGACCTTCGATGGGCCGTAAAATGGACGTTTTTCCATGCAGGATGATGGTTTTGCCGCCGCCCATTTTTCACCACACGCGGCTGCTTGGCGGCTTTTAGGTCGTCATGGCGGCGCCCAAAACAAAAACAATGACGCCAGTGCGTCGCCGCGCGAAAGAGGAAAAAGTGCTCAGGGAGGCAGAGCTGGAGTGATAGTGATGTAAGAAGCGCATGGCTTAGTTTACTGATCGTCGTTAATCTGAAGGACCGCATGAGGCGCGAGAGCGTCAACAATGCCTGGATGAGGCCTCTTGTAGTACGCACGCGTACGTACACAAGACGGCCATCACGGACCGGAACGTGTCCAGGCTCCTCAAGCTGCCACTTCGAGGCTCCACTGAGAAGCTTACGCACTGCGTTAGACTTTATTGATATGTCGCAGTTTACTTTCAATACGCAGATTCCAGCCTTGATGTCTCCTCCGTTTCCAGCTGGCTAAACGCTAATTATGAAAGGATTACCAAGGAGATGTCTTTTTCTTGATAACGGAACCAATCAAAATTAATAAGCGAAGGTCTCATTAGCACATCCCATTCCAGTCTTTCTCACACCCACACCCAAGTAGCTATCGGGAAGAGCCGGAGGTAGAAAAAAGCAGAAAAGACCGGCGTAACGACGCAGTTCGTATTTACTGTACGTAGCAACGTCGAAGAGAAACTGATGCGCAAACCCACGATCAAATTCGTCCAATATTAACACATTGGAAGTACAACTGACATCTTAAGACGTGAACTGATGTTGACTGCAGCGATCAGTTTTGGGAATTGGGTCTCTTCCCCGGTTTTAATGGTTAGCCTCTCCTGCTCCTCCTCCGCCGCCGCCACCACCGTCGGTCGTTGTTACCATCACAGGCGCCCTCGAGACCAGACGAAAATCTGAAATTGTAGACACCGCCGCCGCCGTCGCTGCCGCCACCACCGACGCCGACGAACCAACGACCCTAAACTGATGCTAACTAGCAACTTTTATCTGGTGCCCCTCTAAGTACTAAAAGGTGCGCACTTGAAAATGGAAATTAAGCGAGGGGGAGACGGAGCCACCCTCTCCTCACCCCCCCCCCCCCGTCTCTTTGCCCGAGTCTTGTACGTATGATTAATTCACCGATACTGCAATAATTCAAGTAGAATACATAGATTGTACTCGGCTTTTTTGCCTCGAACCACTTGGAGGGGAGTTCTGGAAGAAAGAAGTGTTTGCACTCTGTGGCACCAGAGAGCAAACAGCGCGATTTTAGACATTTGGTACGCTGCGGTGCGTCGCACGTCCATTATCGGTCGATTGCAGTGTGTCTTCGTCGTGCTGTCGCCACCACCCGATGATTGCCTCCATGGAAGAGCCTTAACGAGGAGCATCAATATGGTCTCCATCTGGCGCCAGACGTACGTAACTACACGACCCAATGCGTACACGTATTGGTGTTTCCCTCGACCTGGTGCCGCTATTAGGCGATGGACGCTAAAGAGCGCGGGGTATGGACGTGGCGTAGGTAGCTTTGTCAGGTTTGAGCAGAAAGAGGACCGGAGCAAGAAACGGAGCTCAGGCGAGGCCATCATTGCAAATCACATAGGAGATCAAGAAGAAATGCTCACATAGCGCATGAACATGATAATGTGTGTGTGGGGGGGGGGAGACAAAAACAGACAGCCTGTAATACAAGGCTAGCTCACACGCCTCCTCCATGACAGGCACGTTACTGAAGGCTTCATTGTCGTAAAAGTGCAGAAGAATCGCTGACCTGTTGATGCACAGCCCGCAGTGGCAGCAGGTATGAATCAAATGAATGGACATTCGATTCAAAGTCGAGCGGCCTCATTGATGAAGCCCAATATCGAACGTTAGTGAGCCCTAGAGAGCCCTCCATGTCGGTCGCCGTACATACAGAGTGTGTCTCTTCAGTCATGATGCAGATGCAAATAGAAATCAGCGCCTCAGAGGTTAGCAAACAAAGCACGCAATTCCCCACGCGTTTTTCTCACAAGAAGTGGGCGGAGACGGCAGGAAGATGAAGAGGACGTCCTGTAGACGGGGGCCAATTTGAACGGCGGCGGCGGCGGCGGCGACGACGACGACGCGGACGACGACGACGATGACGACGATGACGACGACGATGACGACGACGAAGACGACGACGACGACGACGACAGCGACGACGAAGACGACGACAGGATTTGTCGCCAGCCTGTGACATTTGTCAGATGTAAAAAAAGTGCATTTTCTCAATTCTTATGTGTACCGTACATTCGTCATGTGAATTTGCCAGCGTGTGTTATTTCGTGACGTGGACATGGACCGGGACGTCGTGTGCGGCGCCCCCCCCCCATCCCGGCGCGGCCCGGTCTGACGCGACGCTGCTGCAAAGGTGTGATGCACGTCCGTCCGTCCGTCTGTCTGTCCGTCTGTCTGTCCGTCTGTCTGTCTGTCTGTCTGTCTGTCTGTCTGTCTGTCTGTCTATCTGTCTGTCTTTCTGTCTGTCTGTCTATCTATCTGTCTGTCTGTCTGTCTGTCTGTCTGTCTGTCTGTCTGTCTGTCTATCTGC
>JAAUXU010155070.1_pt1 | contig 32078 bp, 16 predicted proteins | sample 7278151 | NCBI WGS metagenome assembly JAAUXU01 (sample SAMN14350113, study PRJNA611818) | marine sediment metagenome | isolation source: surface marine sediment (1.8m) | place: French Polynesia: Moorea | collected 2018-08 | reverse complement strand
TTATACCAGGTGATCCTTATACCAGGTGATCCTTATACCAGGTGATCCTTATACCAGGTGATCCTTATACCAGGTGATCCTTATACCAGGTGATCCTTATTATACCAGGTGATCCTTATACCAGGTGATCCTTATACCAGGTGATCCTTACGCCAGGGGATCCTTATACAAGGTGATCCGTACATCCAGTGACCCTCATATCCAGAGGTGTTTACATCCATATATCCCGTCATGGGGTACAGTGTAACTGACAGAAATTGAAGTGTGGCTGAAAATGTCCTTATATGACATGCATCTACAGTACCGACGCCGGTACTACCAAGTGCTGCACCAAACATTGGCAAGTTGTGCAAGCTCCACGACAAAAACAGACAAGGAATATGCTACGCTACATTTTGAACCTCCCGGCACGAGAGTTGCAGCAAGGCGTTAGGGTCCCGCCAGACACATTCACGCAACCTTGATTGATGACGTCGCTATCCTACTGAACGTCCGTTTGTCAACTTTTGTGCAGGTTTACATCTCGAAGAGCAACTACATGCGCCACGAGATCCAGGGCGGTCGGCGCTACTACAAGCAGTACCGGGACGAGTCCGAACGAGCGTTGACGTTCAGGGCGCCATTCAGGGACTTCGCATTTCGAGAGTTGATCGCGGTCGCCAAGAAGTTGAGACGCAACAAGAATCTCAAGTCCAGCGCCGAGATCACGTTCGTAGGCGTGCACAACCGGCGCACCGACTACTTGGAGTTCAGGCGAAAACGACTCGGCCTCGACAACCTATACGAGGTAGAACCTTGCTGATTGCACACTGAGTAAGCAAGCATGCGCATGCGCAAGGCTAAGAGGAAAAGGTCCTCTTTTTTTTTTTGGAAAAGGATATGTTTCGGGCATGAATTTTTGGCCGCTTGCCAAAGATTCAGGTTATTAGACTCGCCGCAATCCCACCCACCAGCGGACTCGACCCTTGCTCAACACGAAGCTGATCTTGCTGTCGAAGCTGATCTCGCACTTCACACTCACCATGCACTATGTGTTATCCATGTGATCTGCACCCGGATCCGATCTATTTTGTTTTTACTTTTGAAATTGGCTGTTCCGGGTTCCATTCACCCTCTTCTCCCACACTTAGTGATAGCAGCGGGCCACCGGTCTGCGGGTCGAGCCAGAGCTTGGCTTGCCAGGTTTTCCTGGCTCAAAGTCCACTCCTAATGACCTTCTTCTCTCCCCTCCTCTTGCCATGGACACCTACTGACACGTAGTAAATGTATTGTTGGACCTTGATTTTGGCCTCAAAACGGCCTCAGACCTAAGGTGTGATGCGATCACTTTCAAGCATCTGATACGTAGCGTCTGCTGACCAAATTTGGTGACGGTTGATGCAGCAGTTGGGGCGCCCATGACCTGACAGACAGATACACCCACCCACACAGAGTACATAAATATATAGATAGATGACGTGCTGTATGCAGTCCGTGTAGTGGACACTCCTTTTTCAGCTATTACTTTTGATTGAATTTAGGTCTTTTTTTCACAATGCTGTTAAATTTTTATGGATTAAACTTTGATGCAGAACGTCACTTGGATCGCACATTGTGGAAAAACGAGTGGTCCTAGAGCAAAAGTGCAAATCAGTTCAGTTTTAGAGGAGCGTCTTAGCTTTCCCCCGAGGGGTCGAACACTTTTGTAGCTAAATCCGGTCAAAAGTTATGGCTAAAAAAGAAGTGTCCACTTTTTTTACTACATTCAGTATGTTATGCAGCTCTAAGAGTTCAAAGTGCTCATAGTAAAACAATTTTCTTTCAAACAACTGAGACTTGTACCAGCTATAACAGTGTCTAATACTAAAGTTGAACTAGCCTAGGACATTATGTAAGCGCGTGTGTCGCTACTACGGTGGATTTTGATGCGCTTAATGTTTGTCACTTCTAAAATCACATTCAAGATAGCAAATCCAGGCAGGAAAAGACTTCCTTATTATTCGAACCTGTAGAATGGAAGGACGAGTTATCCGCAGCTTTAGTTTTGGTCGCTAGATTAGGATGTGACCGAGCTAAGTAGAGTCTGGATTCTGACACGTCTCTGTTTCAGTTGTGCCGGCATCGAGGTTGTTCCCAAACTGATGGTTGCTTATAAAGTGCTGAATTTTACTTCAGCGCTGGAAAAAGTCAATACAGTGGACAACGTTTTTGGTCCATACTATTGATGTAGCAGCCTGACCTTTATGTTAATCAAAAGAGCAAAGAGACGTCTTGCTTTGGTGCAGGCTGTTTTTACCGATATTGGCGTCGGGCCGCAATAAGCAGTCGTCGATATCATTGTCATTCACTGTGGTAGAGTTAATGACTTTTTGACGGACTCGGAAATTTTGAGTCAAAGTCAACTTTTGGTAATTGTGCTACAAGTGAAAAGGCCTTTTTGGAGTCAAGTATTGGTTAGCAAAACGTGTTAGCAAAAATCGATCTTTGCCAAAACTGAACGAGCGAAAATTTAACGTCGACTGTAGGGCCAGAAAGCTCAATTCACTCATTTGCTTGCGTTCATCGCATCGCTACTTTCCGCACAGAAAATGTGAAAAATATCGTTGGGAAAAAGGACCCCCAAAAAGTTGTCTCTTGAATTTTGATGTTGATATCCGTCTGATGGCCGTTTGAGTGATATTTGTCCCAGTCAGATTTTTACTTCGACATAAGAGGCCCGTTTGGGTTGAGACAGGCCTGGGCCTTTAATGCCTATAAGCCTTCTGATGCTGACATACAATGATGCTTATATTTGTAGTCCACTGTACTCGAATTTATGCATACGACGTCAATGTGCAGCGAAGCGTGTCTTTTATGCCCGCAGGACTACTTTGAGGACGCCATGGAGTACTTTCGCGAGGAATACGACCACCCTGCGTTCGTGTACGTCTCTGACGACATGGAATGGGGCGAGAAGGAGCTCGGGGATCTGGCGGACAAACACGGCGACCTCTTCCTCGTCGGCTGCGGCGATGGAGACGATCCCGACTGCGTGGGCAAGGACTTCGCCTTGCTGAGCTCCTGCAATCACACGATCACCACTCACGGAACCTTCGGTCACTGGGCCGCGTACTTGGCCGGAGGAGAGATCTACACGGAGTACGGGGCCATCGTGCCAAACGCTTACAACTGACGGACGTTAGCTCAAGTGTTCCGGCACGATAGCAGTGTGATAACTTCAAGTTGTGGTGGTGCTCTAGGTGCGTGCTCAATCTCTTAGTGCTATATGTGACGTTTTTATATAATATACGTGCATCGCGAAACGCGACGTTGAGTGCCGTCATTTTTGTAGGTTCGTAAGGTGACTTTAAGGGCTGTATGTAGGTAATATACATTCACCTACGTCTTGCTGTTGTGCTGCTTCCTTTGTCCCATTAGCCCTAAAAATAAAACTTGGTCCTTTATGCCATAGTTTTTAGCTTAATGCATCCCTCGCATGTCCCAGAGAGCTTCCTGAGCTTTCTCTTTACCAATTGCCATATTCAATGTGTGTGCCTTGGTTATCTACACAAGAACGTCATTGCATCCATGCTGTGTGTCTGCTCTAGAAATACTTGGAATACATTGATTGATTTCACATCGCCCTCAACAGGTTTTTGTTCAGCTCCATGACCTTATGATGCGGAGGACAGACGAGTTCAGGGACCCATGAGGACAATATTCATATAAGACTCTAGAAATTTTCCTGCCAGACATCAATGGCTTGACCCTGTGTGACATTGCTTCATTGATATCTGACCTCCAGCTCCGGTTGAGGAGCAAAACTGACTGCAAACGCAGCAGTTTAATCTTTTCATCTCGGTTCGGGACTTCATTTTTCGTCTTTTTTTTTTACTCTTCGCACAAAGAACGACGACTCCGTCGATGCGTGAATCAGGAGGCCTTCGCGCACTTGAATGGCCTCTTCACAGCTCCCCCACAGCATATTAAAGTAGGATAAGATATAGTGCGGTGCTCTGTGCACTGAAGCTGAGATATCAAGTAGCTTGTTAAAAGTGTATAACTGTGGCGATGGAAGAGGTTGTACTATATCTTTTAGAGAGGACATGTGTATATCCATAAGTACGTACTTGAAGTCTTGAATTTTTATCCGTAAGGTCCTGCTCTGAATTGCTTCCAAGGATCGCCTGCCCGTACCCAATGTGCTGCCCAGAGCAAGAGGGATCAGTTGTCGCACTTCGATTGTCGCGTCTCTGTGCTGTCCATGTCGTTCCGAGCAATAAGACCTCAAAGTACTGCCCCAGAAGGTACTCTAGGTCCTTCAGTTTGTACTGTGAGTAACAGAACACCTCTCTCTTTGTATTGGTTCAAGGGGCGGCAGATTCTTTGGGCAACAACTGACTTTCTCAACCCGACATTTAGTCATAGTATGTAACTTGAAAGAAAAACATCTACTTTAGTTCCTCATGGTCAGAGTCACAGGCTCGTCTGGAACTTCATATCAAGGCAGCTGATGCCAGAACGCTGAACTTGTCCGGTCAACCGTTCATCTGATGGACTCATGCATAAAACATCAATTTCGGTGTCTTGAGTACCAAAGTTATTTGTCAGTATACTTAAAGCCAGAAAGAAGTCTGTAGTCAAGCCTGAGTAGCCGATACTTCTGAGATTCCAACTTATTCCTCTGCAGCCATCACTGTTCAATATGCACAATGCGTTGTCTGCACAGATTTCGGTCCAACTTTGAAGGAAGCCGCAACATAAGCAAATCCAAGGGAGTTTGTTGAGCCTCCTGTGTGCATTGGCACATTACGTAGAATTGCGATACGCCTTGGGATCCTTAACAATGTCATCAAAGGTACATGCAGTTGACTTGTATTAATATATTACGTTATATTCGCCACTCACACAATAAAAATAACAGAGTACGGTACATGTTGATAGGACGACGACCATAATGCCTTAGATCTTTCTGACTTGCCACGTGAATGGCTTAAATTACACACTTTCAACGTACGATTAGTTAGATTCTCTAGGCAACATGAGGAGGGAATATAAGTTAAAGACCAGTATTGATTGGTTATAAAGTTAGTTATCCCTAAAGACCACTCGGTCGCTCTTCTGGGACGTCTTGTCTGACTCGCCCTCGTCCTTCACATCCTCGTTGTCAGGCTTGGCGCTCCTGACTCCAGACCGGGGGTGGAAGTTGATTCCGTCCTGACTGTCAAAGTTCCTGAGGAGGAGGAGGAGGTTTAAGATTAAGTCATCATAACAACGTGCTGATGGCACAAGAGTCACGTTTAAACTGCACCTGTAGTCGTCCCTATAGGGTGGACGGTATGAAGAGCTGGACGATGGTCTGTACGAGGATGATGGAGGTCGATATGAAGAACTCGACGAAGGCCTGTAAGAAGAACTCGACGAAGGCCTGTAAGAAGAACTCGATGAAGGTCTATAAGAAGAAGAGCCGTGAGACGGCCTGTAGGAAGACGAAGGCCTGTCGTACGTCGACGAGGGCTTGTAGAAATCGGGTTTCGAGCTATGATAAACCGGTGACGGCTCATATGTGTCATAGTGAGGCTTGGGAGGGGGCGGCGGCGGCGGCCGATAGTTGTCATAGTGCGGCCTCGGCGGCGGCTTGTAGCCGTCGTAATGCGGCGGCGGCGGCTTGTACGAGTCATAATGGACGGGCGGCTTGTACGAGTCGTAGTGAGGTTTCGGCGGCGGATGGTGATAGGATGAATGGTGCGGCGGCGGGCGGTAGGGCGGCGGCTTGTAGTGAGGCTGCTTGTGGTTATAATCGGGCGGACAGTGGTAGTCGTCATCCTTGCCGAAGAGGCCGAATATCCTGGCCATGTCGCCGGTGTCTCTCTTGCATCGGTTCTTGTTCTTGTTGTTCTCGTTGAGCAGCGTCGCGCCGAGGAATCCGATCCCTCCACCCACCAGCAGCCCGGTCAGACCAGCGCTGTTGACGTTGGCGTCGTTGGAGAAGAGACGAGTCTGGGGATCCGCGGAAGTGGCAAGTGTGCGCTTGTCGTCATCCGTGCCATAGATCACGGCGTCGTTCTCGTTGTCGATCTTGATATCGCGAGTGTTTGCGCCACCGTCGCAAGAGGCTTCTGGAAAAAAAAAGCACAGACCAAGTGGCTCAATTTTTTTTTGTCACGCACAAGACAACAAACATTTTTGTTGGTGTATGCGGATATGTGCGCTCATGCGTACCAGACCGTGCGCATGGAGTAGGAAGAGGACTTCTGCAGTACTGTTCTTAATGAAAATTGCAGATACCGCAAGTCGATCCCCAAACAGAATGTCATTGGCACGTCCAGGACAGTCTCTGGATCTTCGATCATCTCTGACGTTTCCTGCGTCACTAATGCGCACTGTTTGACCTTTCCGACTCCCTCAGTGTATTTCACGCAACAAAAGTTGGTAACTGAACCAGCGGCCTGTCAGCCCCACCCGCCCGCCCCGCTGGTTTCATGCCAACTTTAGAGAACTGTCAGGTTTTGCCGAGCAGGCTTAAAAAATATTGTCCCAAGCTTAGTGCAGCGAGGCCTCTTAGCACGTCCTTAGCCTAATACGCGCATGCATGAGGACGAGTGACGCACAAAAGACGGGATTAAATCGATTCGTGCGTCTGCCTGCTTTCTTCACTCTGCCTTAATTCTCAATTTTTCTTGACGTTTCGTGTGAGAGAAGTCACGCATTGTAAGCATTAAAGCTAGTAGCTCGTGTCACGTGCACAAGAAACAGGGTCATTTCCTCGCCGGCGACAAAGTTAGACTCACCGCGGACCGCGATCAGGAGAGAGACGACGAACGCCAGTCGAGCCATGCTCTCGTTGGCGCCGCGCAAATGGCTGAGAAAGCACCAACGACTTTACGCGTAATCGAATAGCAATGATGCCTTGAGGCCTTCCACCGCACTCCAGGGCCTGCGTGAGACTGTTGCCTACCGCCTACTAAGGGCAGGTGCATCGAAAAAGGGGGGTGGTGGCCGCTCCAATGGGGCAGGCGTTGGTGTGCGCGCACGCCGATTTGAGGTTAGGAAAGAAGCTGAAGAAGCAGCAACCTAGAGCCATGGGATGACATGCGGGTACGCATCAGAGGGTAGATTTGGCGAGACGATGGATTGTGGACAATTGCCTGCCTGATCATTTATATATCTCTTACACAATAGTGTTGAGACTTGTGTTTTCATGCCATTCTCTCCTCCATCCTGGGGCCCCAAAAAGCATCTTCTGTCGGACCAACGATGGATAAACGCGTCAGAGGCCAAGAACAAAGAAGAAAAGTGTAAATAGATCAGTTTTCGTTCAAGATGATTTCGTGGAGCTCGTCTCTCGGCGCACAGCAGAATTTTGCTCAGAATTTGTTTACAACGTTCGTCTGGAGGTTATGCACACAATCGTCCTGAGCAAAAGTGCAAAATTAGCTTTTTAGGCCGTGAATACGAATGGGAGAAGACTTTTCCGTCTGCAGTTGGCGTTCTTTGGGTCCGCATTTGCAGGCACAAAGTAAAGTGCAGACAAAAAGTGAGTGGGCTTAACAGAGTATTTGTCGTTCCTGAAAGTGAAACTTATATAAAGAGGCAGCCTCAAAGAAATACTCATTTCCCAAAGACCAAAAGAACTGTTGTCTCCTCCCCGAAAGGAAAAAGTTACTGCCACCTAGGACGTTTTATGTGAAGCGCACAGTGCAAAGCGCCGAGAATTGGCATAAGTACGTGCTCGTAGTACACGCACGAGCATCCGTATCTGCAGTCTCAGATAATGCTCAGGCCTCCAATGCTCCTGCTCCGCATCACTGCGTTTAATCCCTCTGGTCTCATCCCTGAGGATGATTCCTCCAACTACGTAGATCTTTGAACATGCAGACAAAAATGGTCGACTGCAGACAGCCATTTCAATCCCTGGACGCGCTCTTTAGTCCGGACAGCTACTTTAAAGTTAATGCGTGCAACTGAGAGCCATTGTTGGAGGACATGACCCAAGTTGACGGAAACACCCAGTATCGCAACAAAGATCGCATAAAGTAGAGTTCGTGCTGAATGAATTATAAACATCCTTCTCGGTCTCTGTCTGTGTGTCTCTCGACTTCTCCTCCGCGCTTTATTGAGCAGCTTCGGTAGTCACCCAGTACAACGAACGGTGAATGAGCTTGTCCTTCCGGGTCGCCCCCACCCCTACCTGCTCGTATGCATGCAGTATGTATGGACACGCAGGCGTCTGCCAACGTCCATGGGCCGGATGACCGGGCTGCCTCAGTCCCCTCTGGTGTGCGTGTCGTTCCAAGCGGCGCGGGCTGAATCACACGGGTACGATAACGGTAACAAGCGGGTTCTGTTGTGTCTGTTCTTTTTGTTTCTTCTTTTTTCTGAGAATCGAGCGTCCGCGATGAGGCTTCTTAATTGCTTGTTTTGCTTTTTCACGTGTCCTTTTCAATGAATAGCAGAGCTCAGCAACTCTCACAACAGCGCAATTGAAAAAGTGCCTACATGAATGTAAAACAGGATGCTAGACAATGAATGCCATCAGGAGGGGGGGGGGAAACTCAAAACTGAGCTTTTTTAAGCCTGGATATTCTGCCAAGGAGAAGGATGAAGGATAGTCGTCAATGGTCCGGAATCTGCCAACGCACCCTAAGATGAACCGCATGTTCGGGCGATCTCGGTCATCAGGTAGAGCGCAAAGTTTTAGACTTGAGCAGTTTTTGTGCTAGCTCAAACGACCCTTAAGAAAACCGTCTTAGCAACTCAAAGTTTTTCCCGTCAGCAGTCTGTCAAAATTGGCTGACCACGCAAAAGTCACTATGTTGCATCTGTCCTCGACAGTATAAAAAGCGCCAGTGAGTCCACTTGCATTCGTCAGTCCATGGAGTGACTGCCCTTGGGCCTCATCTGAGATACTTGAAGGGTTTTCAGTATCATGAAGGCGATCTTGAGCGTGGCACTATTGGGTAGGTTGTGCCTGGAAGGCTCAAGCTTATGGCACAAGGGACCAGATCGCACGGTGGTTGCAGCAACTGCAGTTCTTCTTGACCGCTTCCCAACCTCCACAGGCATTTAAGCCAGATTTGCACTGTAGACATACCGTCAATGCACCGCTACAAGTGCTCAGTCAAACATAGTCTGTAATCATTATAATTATCACATCGTTTTAATCTCTCTCTCTCTTTTCTAGTGGGTCTGGCCCTGGCAAGGCCGGAGGATTCTCCGTCCTCCCGCCACCCCAACCAGTTCCACTACAAGCTTGAATCGCAGATCCTGACTGGAATTCCCAACATCAAGGGGAACCAAAAGTCTGGATTCAAGCTGTCCGCCGACGTCTTCGTGGGCAGAGATGGTCCGGAAGCCTTGAAGATCAAGATCTTGAGCCCCAAGTTCTTGAGCGTCAACAATGAGCATCTCCCCACCAACGGAGATCGCGTCATTGTGGGACAAGGCTCAGCCCAAGAGGAAGAACTTCCCGCTGAGTTCGTGCGTCAATTGACATCGACGTTCGACGCCACAATCCGCCAAGGTAGTGACAGCTCGGGGAACGGCGCCATCGTGTCCATTGTCGTCGGCGAGGGCGAGAGCGCTGATGTGGTCAACATCAAGCGTTCGGTGGCGTCGCAGCTGCAGATGGACGTCGACGTGATTGCGCAGACTCAGTTGAAATCTTCGTCGAAACCGCCGCAATTTTCCACCATGGAAACCAACATCAACGGCGTTTGCAAAACCCATTACACGGTGACTCCTCTCTCCAAGGAGAACAGCGATGCCTTCGAGAGGGAGTTGCAGGCGGAAGAAGAGGCGCTCAAGCAACAGGGAATGGGTGACAGCGGCAACAGCAACACCAAGGGGAAGGAATTGTGCCAGGGGCTGCAATACTTCGAGGTGGTCAAGACCAAGGACTTTGACGACTGCAGGCACGTGAACTCCGAAGCGTCCTTATATGAGGGTTCGTGAATATGGCAGGATTGTTCTCAATTTTTGTTTTATTTTTAGATTTCGGCCTGTGTTCCAAACATCAGTGGGCATCAAGACGAATTGTCCGATGTCTCGCGGCCAGTGCGACGATCTCATGGCTGTAAGTACTACGAGTAGAAACACAGACATGAAAATTCAACGGAGATTTGTCAAACTGAGAAAAACTTTTGGGCCTACGAAGTCAGTGACTCTGTGCGCTCATTGACTGCTGTATTTGTCACTTCTGCATCGTACACGTGTACTCACAGAAGGCACGATGCAGGGGGAGGCACCTTCTTGTCCACGTCAGTTCAGCAAATGTCCGTAGGTACATATAACTCGCTATATTTCTCGCTTTCCTTTCAAGAACATGAACACTGCCCGTTCAATTGTGTGCGCCTCCAACGACTTCTACGTCGTGCGTAAGTCTCAAACGCAGTCAGAGCTCGTCACCAACCCGCTGGGTTGGAATCACACTCCTGAGAAGATGATCACCTCCTCCAGCGTGAGCCTGACCCTGCAAGGAAGGGGGAATCAGAGGTTGGAGAAGGTGCAGGGATCCACGCAGGAGAAGGGCTTGGTCTTTGAGTACGAAACAGGAAAGAGCTCCAAGAACCAGCAGCAGATAATAGAAGAGGCTCTACGCAATGGATCGGTGAGGCCGTCAATGAGTTTCAGAAAGAGGACGACGCAAAATGTTCTGTTAATCTGTCGTTACAGGACATTCCGGCCATTCGACCATTCCCCGATCTCACTTCTCCTTCCAATATCCTTCCTCCACGTGTGAGGCCTCAGGAATTGAAGGAGTTGTTCTTGGCGCAGCTGAGAAGAATCGCTGACATTATGCACATCTCACCCAAGAGCTGTGCTTCAAAGGAGGACATTGCTGGATCACTGGTCACTCTCGCAAAGGCCCTGAGGCCCCTGGGCCTCAATGACCTAAGGCAGCTTGAGAGCGAAATCTCCCAAGAATTTGGAGGCAATGACCAGAGAGCGCAGAAGATCAAGGAACTCTTCGGGGATCTGGAGTCCATGACCGGAACGAATCCTGCTCTTTCTCACCTGCACGAGAAAATCAAGAACACCAGACAATCGGAGAAGACATTGACCAGACAGCTGCAAGCAATCATCAGACATTCCATGACTCCCTCCGAAGAATTTATGGAAAAGGCTCTGAATATGATCGAGGAATTGAGGAGTTCTCATCCCAAAGCCAGCAATGCCGGTCTCTTGGCCCTCGCCAACTTGGCCTACGATGCGTGCATTGACGAGACTTCAAAGCAAACTAGCTTCCCTGCGAGGATCTACGGAGAGTTCTGCTCCGAGCAGTCGCGCTTCTTCACCGTCAAGCTCATGCCCTACTTGAGCAGGAGGCTTCAGTACACTGACACGGAAGAGAACCTTCTGATCGTGGCCGCAATGGGAAAGACTGGGCATCCCTTGGCGCTTCAGCCCCTGATCAGCGTCATCGAGTCCGAGCAGCAATCCAAATTGAGTCGCTCGCTGGCTGTCCACTCTCTTAAGCGCCTCGCCAAGAGACGACCCACGCACGTCAGACAGATTCTGTTGGCTCTGGCCACCAACGTGGGCGAGAGCGCAGAGGTGCGCATGGCTGCTATCGCTGTCCTCCCCTGGACTCAGCCGTCGGTGTCGGACTTCCAGCGCCTGGTTGCTCGCTCCTGGGCTGGAGAAGAGTCATCCAAGCAAGTGGCGTCTTTCTTGGTGTCCACCATGGAATCTCTGGCAGCCACTGAAGTTCCCGAGCTGGTTGAGGATGTTGCTGTGAGGGCCAAGACTGTGCTGGACCTGTTCAAGCGCATCCAGGGTGGCGCTGAGTACGCGCACAACAGCAACTCCGGACACTTTGTTCAGTATCTCTTGTCCGCCGCCAACGGGAAGCTGGTCTATTCACCCAACCGATGCGAAGCCATCCCCGGCAGCATCGCAATGGACAATCGCTTGTATGGACCGTTCTGGGAGATGAAGGGACCCTCCTTTGCTGCATATATGCAGGTAATTACAAAAATAACTAACAGATTCGTCCAGTAGAACCACACAAGCATGACGCTTCTTTCTCCATGACTGTTTGCCTGTACAGTAGGTTTCTTCCGTTCACTCACGCATAAGGCTGAAATGTCACAGTTAGCACATGTGCTCATATTTTAGGGCATGGACAAAGTGTGGCAAGACTTCTTCAATTCCGTCACTGGAGGATCGTTTTATTGGTCCAGCCCCCAGGTCCAGGAGATGCTGAAGACACTCAACAGCAAACTGGGAATTAATAATCAGTCAAGCGATGATAACGCCGCTCCCAAAGCCTTCTTCCAGTTCGGCGCTTTTGGCTTCGAACGCATGGCTGCTATTGAGCCCGCGTCTGTATACGAAACTCTGACCTCCTCTGCCAAGAGTTTGATGGAGAAGGTGCTTTCTCCTGCTTCTCTTTCTCTCCAGAAGGAGTTTGATAGCTCCATGATCATTGATCTTGTGGATTTCGAAGGCGTCATGCCCACCGAGAACGGCTTCAGCCTGCACATTGGCCACTCTGCTCCAGTGGCGGCCGCTGCCAGAGGCAACATCAATGGCCAGAGAACCACTGACCGCAAGAGCGGCCTTCTGCCAAGTGCACAAGGAAGCCTCTCTATGCAAGCTGCACTCAACTTCAAGATTGACGCCACAGTGGGAGTGAAGTCGCCCTTCAAGCAGACCAAGACGGGAAGCCAGGTCGTTAACGGAGCTGGTGTTCAGGTGTCCACCCACCTGGCGGCTCCAGTGGAACTTTCCCTGAAGTTGGGCGGAGGCAACTTGGAAGTGGCCGTCCAATCAGCGCGCCAGGACGAGGGCAAGTCAGATGTGCACCTGATGCATTACTTCGTGCAGCCGTTTACGTACAGGCAGGAGATGAAATCGTTGCTGCCCATCAGCAAGAGCAGCCAGAAGATCCCCATCAATTCTGGGAAGCAGATCAAGCCGGTGAGCATTGATGCAAATTCTAGCCTGACGTAGAGCACGTACCCAGATGAGTAGGCACGAACGCTGTAAGAGGCCCCGGCAAGTGAGGGGGAGGGATGAAACATGTATGGCCTCATGGTCTCATAAATTAGGTGAATGAAATTGCAACTTCATTCATGTCAGGCGTCCCTTGCTTGCAGATCAACATTCCTGTTGGAAAGTCTCTGGGAATCTCTTCTGAGCTTAGTGTTGTATCCGACTCCGAGTTGCCTTACGACCTCGGCACCTTGGCCTCAAGGTACGCCCAGCACAGCCTCTACTCCATGTTTGCCCTGTCGTCGATGGCCCCCAGAGCCAGGGCCACCTCAATCAAGCTCAACGTCAACCCAGCTAATTCAGCAACGAAGAGGGTGGCAACAACCTTCAGATACGGTACTGCTGTTCAAATCTCTTAATATCGCGCTGAACAATACTAGGGTGCAAGTAAGCATCAATGTCCTTTCTCCCACAGTCGCCAGCTTCCCTCAGGAGACGTCATCTCCCATGCACTCTCTGGCAATGGCTGAGTCCCAAATTGGGATGCGTTGCATCGACTCCCCCACCCCTGGCAAGTGCTGGCAGCATATGGTGAAGGAGATGAACCACGAGAAAACTCGCGTGCAAGCTCTCCACAGCAAGGCCGGTCCGAAATCTGCTGTTGTCGGCGTCTCCATGCAAGCGTCTCTCACTGACAGCAACGGCAACACCAACAATAACGCTGACACCATCTCTAGCTTGTTGCTCGTCAGTGCCAAGTCTCAAGAGGGAGCTTCGGGCAACGGCGGCCAGAAGTCCCAGACATTCGTGGACTTCACGCTTCGAGGTGGAGAAGGAAGAGAACTGTACTCTTCAGAAACAGAGGTGGACGTGACAACTCCGGAGATGCCGTACAGGTAAAGTCATACTAGTACACAACAATTAGTATACTTAAGACATGGCGTGGACCTGTACTTAAATAAGCGAGCTGAACCTTGACCAAGTACTAACGTATGTACTCTACATGGCACGATTGCTTTCTTGACTTGTGTACATGTTTCTTGTCTTACACCAGGTGGGACGTCAACTCACTGATCGAACAGGACCTGTCTCTCCAGATCAACGGCAAGAGCGTCTATGGCCCACCTGGAGCCAAAGAGCAGGTTAAGGTCGAAGGTCAGCTGATGAAGACTCCCGAGCAGAAGACGTCCATCCGGAACTCTCCTGAATTCGGCCGATGCCGTCTGGAGGTCATGCACGGACGCTCCCTGTCATCCTCAATTTGCGAAGAGGTCAGACACCAGGCAGCCTCGGTGGACAAGATCGTTGCCAAGGCCACTCTGCCCAAGCGACTCATCCAAAGTAGCGGTGCCCAGATGCTGAAGTTCGCACTTGAACAGCTCTTCTTTGGACAAGTAGTGAAGGCCACCGGCAACGGCAACAACGACTACGGCAGCTCGTCGAGGACTTTCGACTTCAGTCTAAGGTTCAGTCGAACTGGGGATGTTGCCAACGCCGTCGTCACCTCTACTTCCGGAGAACGTACTGAAGTGAAAAACATCCGTGTGCCCCAGCCCAGCATGTTTCCCCTCAGCCTGCGCAACGGAGTCATGGCCCGGTTGGAGCAGAAGGCCACCCGCGACCAGAGCCCTGCCTCTTGCCGTGTGGATGAGGAGGCCATCAGCACCTTTGACAACGTGACGTACGACTTCAGAATTAACGACTGCGAATACTTGGCCTTCAAGGACTGCAGCAACAGCCATCCGGAGCTACCTGTCGCAGTCACTGTCCGTCGGGTCAGCCAATCCCGTATCAACGTCAAGGTCCTCAGCAATGAAGACGTCCTTGAACTGCAGTGGAGCAAACCTCGTCAACTTGGTGGAGCCGTCTACATCCTTTTGAATGGAGCTGAGATCGAACTTAAAGCCGAGACCACGCGCAAGGTCAAAGACATCGTGTTGCACCGCTTCAAGGACGGCGTCGTGCGCGCCGAGGTCGGGCTGGTGACCGCCTTCTATGACGGCTGGAAGCTCGAGGTGATGACTCCCCGCTTCATGGTCAAGGACAAGAGCTGTGGACTTTGCGGCGACAACAACGGCGAGTCATCGGCCGACGTGCGCACAAGCAGGGGCTGCGTCTACTCGAAGCCACAACTGGCCGCATACTCATACATCCTCAACAAGGGCCAGTGTTCCGGCGTACCCCAGGAGGACCAGGAGGCTTATGAGAATGAAACTGGCTGTTGTGATAAGCGTTCTGAGACCAAGACTCAGATGGGCTCGCTCAAGCACTGGCCCTACTTTGCACAGACCGGTGGACGGATCGTAGAAGTCGACCTCAACCGGATCTGCATCTCTCTGGAAGCCTCCAAGGTCTGCCCCAACAACGGCGTCCCCACAGAGGCCAAATTGGAGTCCATGGGCTTCGTGTGCCTGCCCAGACCTTCGGCAAAGGCCGCTCTGTGGGCTAGACTAGCTGAGGCTGGAGAGGTCATCGACCAGATCGACGGCATGAAGCCCAGCTACCAGCAAAAGGTGTTGGTGCCCACCAAGTGCGCCGGCGAGGCCTAATTCGATGGATACTCAGGGATACAAATGCAATCACGTAGGGTAATCGGCATGCGCGTAGGTGCCTACGTAAATGTACTGTAAATTGCAATGATACGCATACATCTCATACTATGATGCTTACAGTACCCATGAAAGGCCTAGCAAATAATATCCATGTCTTTCACTCATTGAAGAGGTGAAGTACGTGAAAGCCAAAAGTTCTCATGACTTATTTGCAACTTCATATTACCGCTTCTATGCGAAACCATTTTCATCTTCTAAGAGTCACCTTGAAGCTTAGTATAATGAAGTTTTGCCTAGTAGAAAACTCAACAACTTTGTATACGTAACATGACCAGTTCTATTGGAGGCCTCTAGAGTGCGCAAAAGAGAGCGAAAAATCCTGTTCGGCGCGATCGTGGTACATTCAATACATGAAAAGAAAGGGAGGGAAGAGTAACTAAACATTCTTGCCGTTTACTGGAATATACTACATACATATATAGTGTATGCAAGAACCCGGGTCGGCTGCTTGTCTTTCCCATACGTTCCGGTACGTGAGAGCCTCGATAGTGGCTGCGCCAAGTAGACGCGGCCAGGAATGCCACGTCGGACGCAGGGCGGATGTAGAAGGAGAGGCAGGGGCTGAAGGACGACGCATCCGGTGGAGATCGGAGACCCGCGGAGGAAGGAGGCAGACTGAACGAGAGCGCAGTTTGGACCAGTGCATGGGCCTGGACAAGTCGAGGCGGACCAAGGTGCAGAAGAAGATGAGCAAGTTCTTCAGATGCTTTCGAGAGACTGTCTGATGTTGTCCGACGCTGGTGGCGTCCTGGCGATCGTGCTTGACTGAGGCCACCAGTTCGTCCACGTGATGACGTCCAGCGTGATCCACAGGCAGTGCATGCCCGCTCCCTTCTGGAGCATCTCCCTCGTTCAAGATCACTTGGCCACTCTCTTTATTCCAGTCCGCTCTCCTCCTTTGATCTGTTGCAGTCCGCGATCGTCAGAGATCGGACGAACATGTGATTTCGTCACGCACTCACATTGTTCTGTGTCCAATACTAACGTCATGTGTACGTATCCTGTCTTAACTCTCTTGGTGGCAGGGCCTCCCGGAGCGGACCGGAGCGGACCGGAGCGGACCGGAGCGGACCGGAGCGGACCGGAGCGGACCGGAGCGGACCGGAGCGGACCGGAGCGGACCAATCACGCCTTGTGGTGTCAGCACATTGGCTGAGCATCGCTCAGCGTAAAAGCTGCATGGAACTTGAGAGCGTCGCTCTGAATACACTAGAGCGGAACTGCCCATTGTAAACGAGACTAAAATACTGCAAGATTATACGTACAGTCAACCTCCGATTTAGTCAATCAGGTCGATACGCGGGGGAAAATTGACTAAATTGGAGGTTTCAACCAATTTGGGATTGCCTGAAAAGAACCTAAGTTCCCGGGTAAAAACAGTGTTTATGTCAATAACGGGCAGTGGCTTTATTCAGGCTGAAGTCAGGCAGGTTTTGATCCTCTGAGACTTCCGATCAGCCTCTTTTGGCCGACGAGCCAAGATGACATAGTCAAATGACCCGAGGAGGGTGCGTGGATACGCATGAAACGTCAGGTACGCAAGCTTTTCCTAGACCGTGACAATCAGCCGCGCTAATGGTGGAAATCGGCCGCGATACTCAGCCGCTCCAAAGCTAGAAATAGGCCGCGGACAGACACATATAGAGGCTTAATCTGGACAACGGCTGCAAAGCTAGAAATCAGCCGAGGACAGACAGGTACACGTTCATAGGCCCTCACGCTTTATATATATAGGATTCTCACGTCATTCTTCAAGAACTATGTTAACCAAATCACTAACATAAAAAACTTTTAAACTTCATATCCTTTTTCACGGATGAGGTGGCCTCACTCGTGTCGGAGGGTGAGAGCTTTCAGAAGAAAGTCTGTTATGAAGTATTTATGGTGAGTAAAGTGTGAATCCATGACCTTGTTGTTCCAGTGTGTGATAGTAAATAGCAGCAGAGATTTTTTTGACCATGAGAGAAATGGGTTGCATCTGGTAGCAGTGAGTACTTGACCACAACATTAGCCGAGTTTGGTTGACAAAGTTGGAGGTTTTATGTAGCAAAAATTCAGCAAGCAGCAAAACCTCGGATGAATCGAAATTTCTTCACTAAATCAGAGTTGACTGAATTTGAGGTTGACTATCCACGATATTGATCTCGCCCACGAGGAGCACGTCAGAAAGGCCGACTGAATTTCCATTTCGCCGGTACTTGGCTTGGTACGTCAACGGTTTGTGCGATTGGTTGAATCTGACCAGCGATGAGTATCTTGTGGCCACAGTCAGGAGCAGCAGAGCAGAGCAACAGGGAAGGTCAGTCCATTCACCCGCATGTGTGTCAGCCCTCATTATGACCTTTGCTGCTTGACTGTTGGTGGCTGCCGCAGACCACAAAGACTCGAATCCTTCGCCATTTCAAGGAGAAGGTCCCGGACACACGAGATGTTCGGCTCGGACTCGCATACTTAGGGGATTCATGGTCCATCCCTAGCTGATGGGAAGGTAACGTGAGGAGATCTCGTCGTACGGGACTCTGAAGGCTGGAGAGAGCCCCTTATGTTCTCCTTTTTGGCACCCCTCTTCGTACGCATTACTACACTGTTCATACGTACAGTGGAATCTTAATATAACGAAAATCCCCCGTCACAACGAGAAAAACACTTCTTGTGTTGCATTCTCGCAATAACCGAGATTGACTCCTAAACCCGTTACATCAAGGTGTGACTGGATGCACACTTTGTGGTTCGTTTACCTGTTGAATGGCGGCAACGCGTTCTGACTGTTCTGAATGATCTCCGCCCTGAGGTCCGGGGACGCTTCCTACGCCATGCATGCCTCAGAGGGAAACGCTCCTCCGTGTGTGACTGCCAGAAGAATGGACCAACACCTTCACCAAGGACATGTCGGTCGACGAAGACAGTCCGCTGAGGGGACTTCGGCCCTCACTCGGGGGTGGCCAACATGACCTGGAGCAATTGAACTGTGAAAACCAGCAGAGCAAGAGTGGCCGGGCCGGTCACGTCCTTGAAGCAGAGTTGATAAAATTGGTTACCTGTACAAGTTCTTTAATTTTTTGCAGTAGTTCTTGGGCCAGTTTTAGTCTATATGCTATTAACACCATGGACAACTGAGTACATCATAGACTGCCCCACTGAGTCATTTTAGCATGTCATGCATCAGCTGACCCGTTTTGCCCATTTTTTGAAACAGCTGTAGTCGATTTGGTGCTTAATGATCATGACAGTGACCCAATCTACTGATCCAGACATCCTGGTCACTGTTATCACGCAAGAAGTCCGTTTATGTGCCCACTGCCCAGTAATAAGGGGGCACTGTACATTGCTCCCCCCCCCCCTTTGTGTGCATGCTCACAAAAGAGGGGCAAAGCTCTGAGGAAGAGGCAACAGCTGCATAAGATGATTTTGGGTAGAGGAGCAGTCTGTATAGCCTATGATTGACCCCCATGACCAATGTCTTACCCACAAAGAAGGGGCAGAAGACTTCTTGTGTGGCGACAGAGACCAGGATATTTGGAGCAGAGGACTGTTCACTATGCACAAAATTGCTCAGCGGATCAGTCTATACAGTTAGTTGTCTATTGGGTCAATCATAGACAACTTACAATACGGACTGATCTGCTGCCTGCCTGAGAGAAATCATCTTATGCAGTTGTTTTGGGCTTTGCCCCTCTTTTGTGAGCATGCAAACAAAGACGAGGCACGTGAAGGAGGGGCAGAAGACTTCTCCTCTCTGCCTTTTGTGCAATGACAGCAACCAGGATATCTGGACCAATAGATCTGGTCGTGGCGATGACTGCCAAGCACCAAATCAGCGATGCGTGTTTTGAGAAAGGGGCAAAACAGATCAGCTGACGCGTGAAGCACTGAAACTGCTAAGTGGATCAATCTGCGTAACTACGTAGTTGTCCAAATTACCGGAATTCTTTTCTTGATGTGTTCGTCTGCAAAAAAGTGCAGGCAAAGCCTTTTGCTGGAACACACTGTACACTGGGTGCGGAGACAAAATGATCTCTCACTTCAGCAATCAAGTTTTGCACACGATCAACAACAAGGTTTTTATCCAGTATACACAGATTCTGTCCATTTCTCTCTAGAAATCGTAGCTGTTTTTGTGGAACGTAGCAGTGATACAAATTTTTGTGGCACCTCAGCTGAGTTTAGCTGTAAACAACCGCATTGTTGAATACGCGAGAAGTGGCGAAAACACTGGGTATGAACTTCAGGTCTGCATGTCTTTCACAGTCACAGTTACGACTCGATCAACATCAGCTTGTGCATGAAGGTGTGCGTGCAGACGTGGCACGAAATGAGTGTCCGTCGATCTTGCTGTTGCTGTTCCCAGTACAATATAAGTATACATCAGACATGATGACTCCGTCGAGATCTCAGCGTCAATCACAGAGTAGCCGCAAAAGTTACACTCTCAACGGACGCGCATTTTTGTCAGCCCTGTACTGTTGGTCGCAAGCAAATCCAGAGCAATCGCATTTATCCGTCGTTGTGTCCAAAACGTACGATTACAATCTCTATGATTGGGAGCTTGTAAACTCATTGCCCGTTAGAGAGAAAACGCAGCTGGAAGCCACTTTTTGAAATTGAAAAACTTGAATCCCAAAGGCAAATCAGTCTGCCATCTGCATACACATAATATGCTGCTCCGTATGTATCCAGGTGGCACCACTGGCATGTCGTATGTGGAACTACACTCGACCTCCGCTGTAGTCACCTCCGCTGTAAGCAACAGCCTCCATATAGTCAACTCTCTTCTGCTGACGGAATTTTTACTACACAAAAATTCCTGCTATACAGTCGACTTCAGCCGCCTCTGATATTGTCAACTCTTTGTGTCAATTTTAGAGATATTTCTTGATCATTTTTTGGGCTTTTGTGGGGGAAGATGAGGAGGACCTTCCAGGTCAGCAGCATTTGCCTCCTGTTGAAGTGCTGACAGCACTTGAGACCATCAGAAGGTTCTGCTAGGAATCGGGCTGGTCAGACCCAGTTCATGGTGCTGTGTTGCACATTGAAGCCTTTGACAGAGCACAGCAATATTGGGGCAGACCAAAGTAGTTATTATTTTGCTTAAACTGAAAGAAAAGTTGTGTCTGCGCATGCTTTGATTGTCTGGGCGATAAATTAAAGCGTCACTATTAGTTACAGACGATGATCAAAAATCAGTTCTGGTCTCTGGACCCCCGGTATAGTCCACTTTTTGCTGCTGACGGGCAGGTTGACTACATCAGAGGTCGACTGTACGTATGCGTACCCGTACGCCGGAGACGAGGCATAGTTGGCAGTACACACTTGCTACATACGCTGGCCCGCTGAAGGTAAAGAAATTGCCTTCCTTCCACTTTTGCATGATGTGTGCGCACACATTGCAAACGAATTGGCTCCTCAGCCTGGAAGTCTCTCATTCCCTGTGTGCGTGTTTGTGAGGAGAGAACTCTGAAAAGCGTTTGAGAGATGCTGGTGGGTGAGAGGACACTTTTTTCCAGGAGCCTTCTTGATGTGGCCGTGTATTCAGTGCCTAGATGTCTTCAGTTCTTATACAACAGAGTCTCCACTGTGTCTGCCTCTAATTGCGGACACGACGCTACTGTACCCGCATGCGCACAGTAAACACTTTGAGTAAAGGCACATAAACCTTGGCATTTTGTAGTCAGCATTTAACCGCCACATTCATTCCACAGAAGTGAAAAAGGAGGTTCAAGTTGTCTCCTTTCTGGGTCAGGCATTGAAAGAGAAGCACCGGGGCATAACACTCAGAAAACGCCGGGGAGTTTTATGAGCCGCACTGTAGTAAGTAACCTCACAAACAAGTACAGTGGCATAGAACAATTGACGTTAAAACGTCAAAGCATCGCGCCCCAGTCTTGTTGAAATCCACCATAAATTTAGCCCTCAATGGCTCCATGTCACTGACGTCCTAGAACAACTAAATCAGGGACTGGCGAGTGTGTGTGAGCACATAAGGGCTGAGGTTGTTATTCACATGTGCGTACTTGCAGCACTGAATGGCTTTCGTGCGAGGCTCCCTTTCACCCGGAGGGGGGGGGAGGGGCAGAAGGAAAAAGTCCATCCATCCTGCCCATTCGTATTAGAGGTAATCAAGCCTCAATGGAGTGCACTATCCCTCCTATTCCAAGACGTCTACTTGCTACCAGACTCGGGGAGACTCGAGCACGCACAGTTGACCCCGATACCCTTGACAAAATTCCAAATTTGTACACATGACTCTGAAATTGCGGTCTGGAGGCAAGCAGTAGCTGTTCGCAGACGCCGTACACGAGCTTGTCGGGCTTTCTACCCCTGACCTTACTCGACAGGGTGGCCACAGTCTGATGCTCCTTGTGCTTCTTTACGATGTCCTTTTCTGAGGATACAATAACCTCAAGGACCTTGGAGATCTGCAATGCCATCTGGCATTGCAGCCTTCGTTCTGTAAGTGACAATGCACTGTCTTGTCTTGAAGGGCCTGAAACTTTACTCTTCAAAAGAAAGACAGTTTGCTGGTCAGACGAAGTAAACAACTCCTAGAACTCCAGGCCAGCATACCTCTGCTCTCAGCCGATGATGGAGCAGCCTTGAAACCATTTAAAGTTGCCTCTGAATGCAACTGTGACACTGAAGAGTTCAATGTGACCCCTGCCCTAAAGAAGAATTCTATCAAAGTGACATGTATGCCTTCATGTGAAAAGGCTTTCTCCTAAGGCAAGGTCAAAACACTTTGACGTGACAGCAAAGCTAACTGAATGACTCCGTAGTTAAAAATCTCTTGAAATATTTTACATTCTGAGCAATAAAGAATGGAATGACAGTGTGGACAATCAAAACTGTGGACAGACAGAGTTGCAGGAGTTTGCAGAGGATGTTCTCATGGATGGCAACCTATTGCAAGACCAATGGCAAGTGCTCGTGACACAACTCCAGGATGATGGTTATGCGTAGAACATATAGATCTCGTTAAGGACTTTTTTGCACTTTCTTGGTGCCAAAAACCTGGTTTTAAGTGAGTTTATAACCTGTCATAGAGATAGAAAACTTAAGTAGTGATTTGTCAAACACGAAGCCAACGTAGTGGTCAGTAGTGGAACTGAGACCGCTTTTGTTTTGATCTCGTCTCTGTACGTGCAGGTGTGCTGGTTTAAAGTGAGTTGGTGGCTTTCACTTATTTAAGATCCTTAAAAGAATATGTCTAGCCAAATATGGCCACAGATTTGAAATCAGCATTGACATCCGTGAGATTTTTGTATTGTTTTCACGGCTGTGTGTGCGACATTTCTGGTTTTACGTGAGCCTATATATAGCCTTCAATGGTGAATTGTTAATATCTCCCTTAGGAACATTTGCTTCCACCGACTGTATGCATGCCTATGCTGAGCACCTAAGATAGAACAACTTGTGCAGTTTGCGTAGAAACCATTCCCATATGTCTGAGATCTCATGAAATTGATGATCATGTAAGACTTTTCAAATGTTAGTTGTAATTTGACCCCCTACCACTTTAGGAGGTTCAAAACTGGTCCATTTTTGTGCAATAAATATCAGTGTGCAGTACTCAGGGGAGGACCCGCCCCACCTCGCTGAAATAAAAGCCATGTGACGTATGATGTAAAAGACAAGTGGCCACAATTGGTCATAACTGGCCACAATCAGCCGCTGCAGCTGTGACAGACAGATCTACACTATGTTCTAAAGCTACATAAGACGTCAGTACATAAAACAGTACATGACTGGCTGGATGCACACACACACAGACGAGAAGAGGTTGCTGCTTTATATATAAGTTTTCTTCTAAAAATCTTGATATCAATGACCTTTTTTTTGCTTGAACTCACTGCTCCTGAATCTCTTGCAGGAGTGCCCAAAGGTTTCAATGAGTTCTGACCCCTGTGACTTTCACATCAAGCTACCGACCTCCGGACTCTTACGTACTCAATGACTCTCACAGCAACCAGACCATTTTTTCCCCAGATGTGGTCAACTTGGTAAGGCCATAACTTTTGACTGGATTGAGCTGGAAAAGTACTTCAGCCCTGTGTGGAAAACTAAGAATCTCCTTTAAAACCAAACTGATATAGACTCTTGCTCTAGGATAACTCATTTTCTCAAGTTGGTGGGCCAAAGTTGAGGCAAAAAGTTGTCATCAATTTTGGATGCCCACTCAGTCACCATTGAAAGGCCATAACTTTTGACTGAATTGAGCTACAGGCGTGGTCCAACCCCCTATGAAAAGCTGAGACTCTCATCTGTACTCTTAAAAAACTTGATTTTTTTTGCTCCAGGAACCCTCAATTCTTCACAATATTGGTATTTTCAAAGTGATGCATTTTACGCACGCCGCCCTGTATATTTCCCAAAGAGGCGGCGGTAATTTCGAACAGGTAAATTTTGCCGTGAAGTTCTTCAGAAATGTGATACAGAAGCGGGTGTGCAAAACCAAAAAGGGCACTGTGACCACTCACAAAAGGACACTGGTCTCAGCACCCTAACCTCGAAACTGTGTGTACAGCAATGCCCGATTTTGCAAAGAACGTCAGCAGTTTTGGAAGCAACTGTCCGTCCTCTTCTTCCTTGCAACCTGTATGAGAGGAGGCAGAATGGAGGCGTGTCATCCCGTGACCTGGATGACTCACCTGGTCACCCCGTCTCATCCAACGTCGTCGTGACCCGCATTTGATGGAATGGAAATCTCTCATGCTCATTTCTTTGATTCTCATCTACAGAAGGTTTAGAATGCGTCCAACACGATTTTCTCCGTCGCGATTCGCTTCTTCTTCATCAATTCTGCATATTTTTCACGTCGCAGCTTCTCCGCTGTCTCTATGTGAGCATACCTTGCAAATGAGAGCCGCGGCTCTTATTAATTCTAAGAAGTTTGAACGCGGCTCTAAAATGAGAGTGACTCTTATTTAAGAGCGGCTCTTATCTTTATAGAAGCAGTGACCTGTCATTCAATGTTCCAAAACACTGCACTACCATTTTTCAATCAGCTTTTCTTTTTATTTCTGGTGTTCATTGTTGTTGAAATCATTGACCATGGCAACATCACTGTCTTCATCTTCTTCTTCAGCATTGACCTCAGATTCAATGGTGACCTTGCTCTGTTCCTCTTCTTCTAGCAGCTCTGTGTCAGTAAGGCTCTCGGCCAGCTGTGCCCAGAGCTTCTTGATCTCCTCCATGGCCTCTTGGACTGGCTGGCCAGGCTGTATACAAGTGATGTTTTCAGGAGAAGCTGGTGACTGACCGCAGCAGAAAAAAGACTTCCTGACAGTCTCCTCTCCAAGCTTGTCCCATGCTGCTACAACCATATCACAAAGCTCACTCTTGGAAGGGCTTCTTCTTCCTCTCATCAGTCATTGGTGCCAAGATGACAGTAATATTAAGCTGCTCATGCCCTGTTGTTGCCAAGGGTACTGTCTTGGCACCTGAATGCGTCACTGTCTTGGAGGACACAGAGTCGAACCAGATGGATGTTTCATCCATACCTAGGATGTTAGACAGGGCGACCTTGTTCACAGCGAGGTACTTCCTCAGGTATGCCAGGAACTGGCAGACTTTAGGGATGAGCTCTTTGGGTAGCTTCTGAGATTGGTGAGTCTTCTGACGAAGGATGAGAGCATACTGCTTCATGAATCGAGAACACCAGTCATCACTGGCACTGAAGCCATTGATTGTTGACAGTTCCAGTGCTTTAGTATGAATAGCTTTGACAGTGACCCGCCACTGCTTCTCTCTGCACTCTGTCACCCATGCAAGCAGCTTCTCCTCCAGCTCTCCATATAGAACTTTGCGGCCACCACCTGAGAGTCTGCAGCACTGGGTATTCTGGTGCTTGTCGTCACACTTTTTGCGGAGCTTGGCCTCACTATTGTGCCATCAACGAACAAGACTTTCATCAAGTTGGTGAGCCCTCGCTGCATGTCTGTTGCTCACTTACTTGGCCTCCTCCACAACCTTCAGCTTGAAGCCAAGCTTGTAGGACCGCAGGACCTTTGACGATGCCTCCATTGGTGCACATTCTGCTTGATCTGACATGAGGGAACGCACAGCTATGCCTATTATTCTGTTTTCATACAGCAACATTGGGATCACCAGATCTGCATGAAAATCTGCTGCGGCTCTTCTTCGAGAGCGACTCTTATTTGGAAGAGGCTCTTATTTGCGAGTCTACGGTATGCAAACAGGAAACGTCAAATTGAAGTAATATATTTTTGTAGTTGCAGATACAGAGAGCGAGATAGGATAGAAGGAGCAATAGCACAAATGCAGCAAAGGCCATACTGCACACAGTCAGGTCCCAGCTGGCATTTGAGTAATGAGAACAAAACTGCTGCCGTTGCTGGCGGGACAGATTATAGCTCTGTAGCACAAACATTAGTACAGATTCTGTACTAACGTCGGAGTTTGACAGTGGAGCCCTTTGGTGATCGGTCGTGCCGCTCCACGCGTGATCCTTTTTGTTCCACGGTACAGGTCAACCGTGGACATTGTGGAGACTCGAGACTGACGTCTTATGCACTGGTTGCTTTTTGCAATAGACTCATTTTCTACCAAGAACCTCGGCACAGTGAATTCATTCCCTGATCTACAATCTGGATTTGTATCAATGCTGAAGCAGAAAAGTTCATTTGGAGACTTATTAAAAGTGGTTGGCCTTTTCTACATTACAAGTCGATAACATCACTCTTTTCCCTTCCCGGTGCGAAGATTCCTGGAAAAAGAACCAGGTCGTTCGTAAGTGCTTTCTAATTTTTTGTGCCTCAGCAAGGTTCCATATATGTAGGGACGTTCGTTCTTATTTGGTGCGGTCCTTTTTTCATGTGTGCCGGGCCTAATCTCGACTTGAGAGAAGTTACAAGAAGTATTTGCCGGGCACCAATAGACAGCTCCAGGAGGAGTGACAAAAAACCGTGACCCCCACGTCAGATTTGGCTGAGCCCAGCTACAAAGCCACTTTAGCAGCTGTGAATGTGGTTTCATATCTCAATGAAGCGCGACCTTGTTTTATGCAGGGAAGACTAAACCATCGACTAAGCTGGGAGGTCTCGGTCGAAGGGCAACAAGAAAAGTCACTTAGTCACAGTATCAGTGGCACAAGTCTCGCTGTAGAAGTGCAATTGCTCGCAGAGTTCGGAGCTACCTGTCTATCAATGCTCAGGTGATCCTGCTCAGTAGAGAGCCAATGATGGTGAATATCGATTTCTACTCCAAGGATCATCGTCTTCCTCATCTTTGTCCTACAAAAATTAGGGCGGATCCGCCGGATTATTGGAGAAGAGGAGGGAAACTTGATATTTCTGGTCCTCGGACACGCATCTCTTCTGCTGGCATGTCCGAATTCAGAGTATGTGCTGACAAAGCGTCCCGATCGTTGGGGTCATTTTTGAAGGCCAGCACTCAGCTTAAATATGCTAATAAAAAAGACTTGGTGACTATGAGTCTTGAGCTCGGTGCGCATGCACCAGTTGGTCTGACCCTTAGCCCGGTTCCTCTAGAGCTGCCAGAAGCAAGGTCGAGCTTGTATTACCACACATGCACCGTATAGTGCGAGGTGTACTTAGTTTGGTTTGCAGTCGCCGTTCTGTTTATACTTCAGGCGATGCCAAAATACGGGTCAGCATTTGCAGCAGTCAGGGCAGCTGCAACTCCGACACCGCCGCCACTGTCGACGTCATCGCCGAGCCAGCTGACCCAGACACTGACGCCAGCTCACATAGGTGGAAAAAGGAAAATGGGTCCCAGTGCTGCTTTCTAGTCCGGGCCAACATAAGACAAGCGACCTTTCTCCAGATTTAACCTAGTGAAAGATTGGGCAGGAAGAAGTGGGAGCCTTCTGACCGCTATCGGCTCTGTAAAGTCTTTCTGGCCCTCGTTTACCCCAATGGACTTGCAAGGAACACTGGAATATTTTGCACCCCATCCAGCTGAAGATTGCGACAAAAGGTAGCTGTGGAAGAACATAGGTGATTAAACACTTACCATGAGGACAACGTCGTATGGAGAGACAAGACCAGCTGTGACAATGAGAGTCACGAATGCCTGGAAGAAGAATCGCTCTGTGGTGATATCAGCGACAACTGCGTCAATCACATGCTGAGATTTGCCAAGACTGCACGAGCAGTAGAAAGTGAGGCAAGCTCTGATGCAGCTCCAAATGGAGAAGGCACAGTAGTGATAACACACAGGCTTAATCACTACACCAATGACGAAATCAAGCAAGCCTTGAACTCAAGGTCCACCTGCTGCAAGGTTCGAAGCCTGTCAGGACTTCACATTGCCCGTAATCTCCGCACTGCAGCGCCTCAGCCGTGAGTGCCCTCTAACGTAACTGAGATCCCGGAGTTGCCAGTCTCTGGAATGACACTGCTGAAGTGAGGTCGCATCCTCACATTGGGTAGGATGCGGACCGTGGAGGAAAATGAACGACCACAGGGCAGACAATCCACTCTGCTCTGTTACAATGGCATGACCTCAAGAGCACGAGCTGATCCTGGGAGGAGCAACAGCAAGCGCAACTTCACACCTGCAGCTGTCGTAGGAGCTGTAAATACAGCTCCATCATAAAGAGCCTTCATAACGTTTCGGGCAGAGAAAATTGAACTTCATGTCATTAGTGTCACTTCTGACCGAGACAGCTCCAAAGTTGCCATGTGGTGCTGATTTGAGCCCAAGAAATAGTAGCATCAAGAAAATCCAGCATCCAAATTGCACCAATGGATACTTCTCCTAGGTGGCAGAAGTGTCTCACTTACTAAGGAACGACCGTTTGCAATGGACAGGAGAAGATATGGCCAAAGAGATGCACTCACTGCGATCGAAATGACGTCCCACTTGTTCTCGGCCTTCAAGTCAAACGTCCTCTCAAGGCTGCGCCGGTGCTAGACGGAGGAGCAGCACTTGTACTTTTAGGAAAATGAAAGTCAGTTTGGCTCTTAAGTTAATGTCGCAGCTCGTGGCATCTGCTGGATAAAGCCTGCGCTTCATCACCGGAAAAAGCACCCAGAGAAGCTCTTCCCTGTAAAGTGAAAAAGATTTTATGGGAAAGACTTTATTCAAGTGTTCAGAATCGGCCAAGAGAAGTGTGTTTGTTTAGGCTGAAACCATTTCCAGAATAACTGTTTATGACTCAGTCCCTCATTCTAGTCATCTGCTTCGACAGTGCTTGCATCGACAAACGCGACATTGAGCTTCCCAAATGACATCAGTGAGGAAAAAGGCTCCAAAGCTATTTCTGTGCCTAAGACTTATGGTGCAAACATTGGAGTCAAATGCTGCCAAGAGTTTAGAAACAGTGAAAATGCACGAGGCCTCACAAAAATGTGTATTTTCATGCCTAACTTCCGGCACTAGTTTTTGTGTAGTGATCTTATAAAATTTTGCTCTTGATTGAAAGTGTCGAGACTTCACTACATTACAAATGAGCCCAAAAGTCCTTTTATCCTTGAACTATTGATACAACATCAAACGTGACTGATTTGCAAGGTGCACCCAGTAAATGCTGCAGGGACTCAAAGGTGTCATTAAGAACAATAGCAGCTCTCAAATGTTCATGTTTTAGCATCGAGGAAATCACCACCCCTGCCGCCAATTTGCATTTTGCCTTGAAAATGCAGTCCTCGCCGTAAGTACTTGACTTCACTGCATGTGCTGCACTCGCACGTCTCAAGATGAGTGAAATGAGTAAATCTGGTACTCACGAACAATGTTCAGAACAGAGGTTCAATGTTGTGAATGCTCATTTTGATGCTACAATGCTCAAAAGTTCGCAAGGACAGTGGGAGGAGGCACGCCGAAGAGGCTGGAAATGTAGCTTTCCAAGGGGGGTTAAAGTTGTGGAAATTGGCTGAGCCTTTCTGTGAGCCTTCTGCTCCTCCCCCTCCCGGGGGGAGGGGAGATTCGACACCTCCCAAAGGTCACATTGACCCCTCCCCTCCTTGGTGAGCAAGCACACCAAAAAACCGCATTCGTTGTGCCCCGAACCTCGTGAGGAGAGGTTGCAAAGGCTCTGTGAGAATGGCAATGATTTCGCATTGCGAATCCGATGCAGCGGATTCTTGATTTAGCCACCTTGGCCACTCGTCGTCCTAAAAACACCCTTAAACTGGCAATGTCATTAAATTCAGTGCTGCTTGTGGATTGTGCTGAAAAAAAAAGTTGATAACATGGTGTTGAAGCAGCAGGTGCACTTTCCAATGCTTGGGTTCGAAATGAAGTAACAAAAATCTTGAAGAACAACAGTGGAGCCTTCTGTTCAGATTGGGCAATCCACAAGCTCCCCATGGGCTCCCTCACTGTGGTGATGACAGTGGGCCCTATGTCCGAAGGTCAGAGCCACAGTTTGGCCCACTGAGTTGGCGCGTTTCCAAGCTCAGCCTGGCTCACTGCCCACTCTTTCCTCCACCCCCTTCTACTCCCTGCCTAATCCGCCCACTGTCTCCACAGCGTGCTGAAGGGCCAAAAGGTGACAACAAGGCCAGGCAGCCAAGGGAGAAATTGGTTGAAAGGGCCAAAAAGCCTTCAAAAGCCTCCAAATTAATAATGAAATTCCACTTCTTTCCTCAAAGATACCCTCTGGATCTTAGAGTTTGATCGGGCCAGTCATTGTGACGTCAACCTGTGACACTCCACTTTCTTTTTTACAGGGTGCCCGTAAAGCCAGGTCCAAACTTTAAACTAGAATACCTTGGAAACTTTTGCACTGAGAGACATATTTTTTGTGTCCTTTGAAAGAAGACATTCATAAGATTCTTATCATTGCTCATTGCATTTATTAAAATTACAAACCCGAATTGATTGTTACCATTTTCTCCCAATCACAATTTTCTCCGACGACTTTTGTGTGGGAAACTGCTGCAATTTGTCCATTCATTGCTCTCATGAAAGAGCCACATATTCTTTTGATCAAAGTCAGATGCTTTGCTTTGCTCAGTTCTTTTCCATCCCTACAGAAGGGTCTGCAGAAAAAAATTGCAGTTTTTCCTCATATTTGCAGTAAAAAAAGTGCTCTGAGGTAGAGATCCATTTTGGCTTCTCTGCCATCCTGATCTTTGTGAATGGAATGAGCTATGAGAAGAACAATCTTTTGAATGTCCTCTTTCAAATTAGACCAAAAGAGCATTTCTTGATGCGATAGTTTCCAAGATGTATTAGTTGAAAGTTTGAACCTGATTTAGCTACACCCTGTATCACTGTAGGTTCAGAACTATCGTGGATTTGTAAATACAGTAACTAAACCAAGAATGGACTTTTCGATCTTACTTGATAGCAGCTCAACCTCCGCTCCATATTTTTGTCGGGGGATCGACTTCTGCCGGGGCACCTCTATCGGTGACGGTTGGGTGGTCATGCCAATGTTACTATATGTTCTGAGTCGACTTTTGACTAAGGAATACAAAGTAAAGAGAATTGGAGTGCGTTAAAACCTATACGAACGTTGATAACTTGCACGGTTACAAGGTGGGTGAGTTCTTCCTTCTCCTCCGACCTTGACCACCAGCTGATTTGTCTCTCCCTCACAGAGTCAAGGCACTATTGGGCGGACACTATGTTCAGGGTAGTGCAGTCAAACTGGAATGGGAAAGGGTCATTCGAATGCTCTGCAAATCTGACTGCGCTACTGCCTGCTTTTCACGTACAACAAGATGACGCAATGTACAATGCCTCGCAGAAGTTTGGAAACGTGCTCACTTGAACAGGGATCGTGCTTCTTCAGCTGATGATGCTTGCAAACTGTCAAAGCAAACCGAGACTCTATAGTCAAGGGGCCTAAGTATAGTGAATGGCACTGTTGCAACCTGGGTCTTCCTCACTCCAGATGTTGTTCATGATCATATGGTAGACACCAGAGATCGTTTCAGCCTAACAGCCAGTGGCAGTGTTGTAATCTGCGAGTAATCAAAGCTTCAGCTCCAAATTGCTCTCTCAAGTTGAAACAGGGAGTAGAAATCGGCGAGAAGAACGACGGAATCGATTCCAATTTTGCCTATTCTGCTAGACGCCACCTTTTGAACGCACCAGGCCTCTCAGGCCTATTGCCGGCCAGAGGCTCCCAGTCTGCAATTTCTTTGCCATTGTGAAGTGTCCTTGCAACGAGCTGTTGTCTGTAGGCAGGAGCACTACGTAGGAGGCATTGAACAAGTCAAAACTAATATCCTGTCTGAAAAGTGACCATGGGTGTTTGTTTGCACTGTTGCTTCCGATGCGTCGACCAGATCTGTCCCAAGGCGTTAATGCAGTCCTCACCGCAAGTGCTTTCCGCAGGGATGATCTGACTGCGCGTGCTGGACACAATACAGTTGCCTCTCGATTTGGTCACGTTGGGTATAACCAAAACTCACGATTTAGTCAAGTTTTCTCTGCTTTCTATCTTTTTACTTCATAAAAGTATTAGTACTCGACCTTGCTCAGGTTATCTTAAGACCCACCCTATCTTAAGACCCACCCTGATCTCGACTCGAAGCTGATGTCCTCCTTGAAGCTGATCTCGCACTTCACACTCACCCTTCACTCGGTGTCGTCCATCCGCACCCTGATCAGCTCCTTTTGTTTTGACTATTG